>Ga0351885_10016_pt1 | contig 87990 bp, 80 predicted proteins | sample TotcelFGM3001L13_FD_206771 | JGI IMG/M metagenome (GOLD analysis project Ga0351885, IMG submission 206771) | Enriched cells from coal bed in the Powder River Basin, Montana, United States - Total cells FGM rep3 HSBNCT.FGM.300.1.L13 ... | reverse complement strand
CAGCCGGTTTGCCAATGGGTCGGTCATTTATACCCAAAACGGTCATTTTGCCCGTGAATTTGCTTCCCGTACAGATGCCGGAATGGTGGGTATCAATGTGGGCATTCCGGTACCGCTGGGTATTTTCGGGTTTACAGGACACAAGGATTCCTTTTTTGGCGATCTTCATGTCATGGGTCGGGATGGATTTACGTTCTTTACCGAATCCAAATGCGTGACCCAGACCTGGTTCCCTGAAACCGAAATGGCGTCCTGCAAGGTTGATACCTGGGATGGAACCATCTCTTCCATGCCCGATAAACATAAATAACAAATTCCGGATAGTTAAAAATTACGCTTCATGAATCGTGAATTGTAACAGGTTTGCTCAATACCTGTTACAATTCACGATTCGCTGTTTCATAATGGTATCAGAAGATAAAAATTTGTGATACCAAATCATCTCTGATATAAGCCTTTCACATGAATGATTCTGAACGGATTGACGGGGACACCGGAATGCGGGATATCCTCACCGAAATACAAAGCCTGGGAATCCGGGTTCCTGCGGATGTTCATGGCCGAAAAGGTGGGGCCGGGCCTGCCGAGGGAAAATCCTTTATCATGGGCCGATTTCCGGTCAATGCCCCCATTGCAGCCCATTATGTGTCCCGATCTCCCTATAGTTTAGAGGCAACTGACACCGGATGGCTGCTTTTAAAGAATGGGGAATCTGTTTCGCCCATTGATGTGGTACCGGAGCCGGCGTTTTATTCCCATACGACCCGGAATGGTATCGGCCTTCGAAATATCGCCCTTCTGCATGGCAAAGACTGTATCGCCACGACTGTTCTTCAAAACTGTGTTCACTGGAAGCGATCGAAAAAATGCGGTTTCTGCGCCACGGAAACATCCATAAAAAACAAAACCACGGTTGCCAGAAAGACACCGGAACAGCTCGCCGATGTGGCCATCACCGCCCGGAATCTGGATGGTGTATCCCATATGGTGTTGACATCCGGCACGGGTGATCCGCCCGGAAGCGAGATCTCCTATCTTGCCGACTGTGTTCGTGCCATCAAGGCGGTTGTGGATATGCCGGTTCAGGTTCAGTTTGCCCCGCCGCCATCATTTGATCGGATCGATTTACTCAAGGAAGCCGGTGTTGATGCCGTCGGGATTCATGTGGAAAGTTTTGATGTGAATATCCTGTCCCGTGTGGCACCTGCCAAAGCGGAAATTGGTATCCATCACTATATAAAAGCATGGAAAAAAGCGGTAGAACTGTTTGGCCCCAACCGGGTCAGCAGTTTTCTGATTGTCGGGCTGGGGGAATCACCGGAATCCATTTTATGGGGAAGTGAATTCCTCGCGGATATGGGGGTGTATCCATTCGTTGTTCCGTTGCGTCCCATTCCGGGATCAATCCTGGAAAAGGCCCTGCCGCCCGACCCGGAGATCATGAAACGGATTTATGATGCCGTTGCCCGAATACTTGGGAAAAAAGGCATTTCAACCGAAAAAACCCTGGCCGGGTGTGTGCGGTGTGGTGCATGCTCCGCATTGGGTGCCTATGAAAAAAAAGAGTCTGATATCATCTGCCACAGTGCCCGAAATGCCGATGAAACCGATCAGGCCTTTGCCATCAGAAAAGCGGTATTTGTCGAGGAACAGGGGGTTTTCAGGGATTCGGACCGGGATGAAAACGATCGGGACACGATTCATATCGTTGCAAAAGCGGCTGGTACTATCGTTGGAACTGTCCGAATTTTTCCGGTCAGACAGGAAACAGGACACTGGATTGGCGGCAGGCTTGCGGTGAAACAAGCGTACCGAACCGGACGCACGGGTTCACTTCTGGTTAAAGAAGCCATGAAGCGTGTCAAAAAAAATGGCTGCACATTTTTTACCGCCGATATTCAGGAAAAAAATGTGCGGTTTTTCAAAAAACTGGGATGGGAACCCATCGGACCGGTTACCATGCATCATGGCATCCCCCATCAACCCATGAAAGCCAACCTGAATCTGGTTCCTGGTGATTGATTTTATGGAAACACGGTTAATAGATATTATCGAATCTGTTCGGAATTATGCGGGATTGCTGCGCAAAAATCCCATCCGGTCTGTCGTTGATAAATTGAAAGCGACCCAGCAGTATGGTAATCAGCTTCCCAATTTTGGTGACGATGCCGCAGTCATACCCTGGAAAGGGGAATACCTGCTGTTTGCGGCAGATGGCATGATGTCGGGTCTTTTGGTCAATGAACCCTATGCCGCAGGCAAGGCATCGGTCATGGTGACCGTGAATGACATTTATTCCATGGGCGGAAGACCCATTGGACTGGTCAATGTTCTGGCCAGCGGCAATGAAAGCCAACGGGCTCAGATTGTCGAGGGGATCGAAAAAGGATGCCAAAAGTTGAAAGTTCCCATGCTGGGCGGACACCTGCATCCGGATGCCCTGCCGTCAATGCCGTCTTTAAGTGTGGCCATTCTGGGATCGGCTAAAAAACTCCTCCGGTGCCATCTATCCGAAGCAGGAGATGACCTGATTCTGGCTGTGGATCTGAATGGACAGCGTGGATGCCATTCGGTTGTCAGTTGGGATGCCAATTCCGGCAAGACCGCCGAAGAACTGCTCTACCGCCTGGAGGCACTTCCCCTGATTGCGGAACAGGGACTTTCCTGTGCAGCCAAGGACATCAGCAATGCCGGTATTCTGGGCACCATCTCCATCATGCTGGAAAATTCCGGCAAAGGCGGATTCATTGATCTTGCAGCGATTCCCCATCCCGAAAATATCCCATTGATTGACTGGCTGCACTGCTTTCAGAGTTTTGGATTCATTCTCTCTGTAAAACCAGACAATTCACAATCCGTCATGGACCTGTTTGCCGAAAGAAATATCACATCCGGAATCATAGGACATGTCACAGACGATTCGGTCGTGACTGTCCGGCAAGACCAGGAGACCCTGACGCTGTTTGATTTTCGAAAGGATGCGATTACCGGAATTCGATATGAAAGAGGCTGAAGGAATGAATTTTCTGAAAGTCTATAGGTGAAGCGCAGATTGAAAATTGCAAAACTTGAAACGTAAAACCTGAAACGTAAAACCCGCTCTCCAAAAAGGCTTGTTATGAAACGTCAAATTCAATCAATTCGGATTTCAGGCATGCTTTATCTGATCGGATTGTGTGCGATGCTGCCTGTTTTTTTTGCCGGAAACTCCCTGTCAGCATCCCCTCAGGATAGCGCGGTCCGTATGGCCTATCTGCAAAACGATATTCATCATCTGGCCTGCTGGACTGCAATTGAAAAAGGCTACTATACCGAACGGAACGTTCAGGTTGAAATTGCCGGTGTCTTTCGGGCAGGCCCTGAAATCATGACCGCTTTTGCCGCCGGTGAGCTGGACATGGCCTATGTGGGGGAAGCACCGGCCACCATTGCCGTAGCAAACAAAACGGCCAAGGTGGTCGCCGTGGCCCAGGTCAATACAGAAGGCTCAGCCATCGTGGTGGCCCGGGATGCCGCGGGCATGAAGACGCTGGCGGATCTGACAACTAAAACGGTGGCTGTTCCCGGACATGGCACGGTTCAGGATTTTTTGTTGCGGCGGGCATTGGATCAGCAAAAAATCGAGTTCAGCAGCCTCAACATCATTGTTCTCAAACCGCCGGAGATGATCGGCGCCCTGCGCACCAACCAGATTCAGGCGTTTGTGGCATGGGAGCCTTATCCGTCCAAGGCCGTGACAATGGATGTCGGTAAACGGCTGGCCGCATCCCGGGACATGTGGCCGGGTCATCCCTGCTGCATACTGGCGGCATCCTCGGATTTTATTGCACGGCACCCCGAAAAGGTTCGGGCTGTGGTTCAGGCGCACATGGCAGCCACCGATTTTATTCATCATCAGCCCAAAGAAGCGGTACAAATCGGAATGAAATATACCGGAATGGATGAAGCGACCGTAATAGAAGCCACCGGTGCGGTGACCTATACGGTTGATCTGAATGTTTCGGCGGAAACTGAATATGTTCAGTTTCTGAAGCGGCTCAACTATGTCCGCATTCCGGATGAAACGGCATTCATCCAGACATTTCTGGATACGGGCTGGGTGACGGAGAAATAAGCCTATCCATGACATTCAAGCGGATTGCAGCGCCCATATTGATGATCCTGATCTGGCAGGGACTTTCTTCCCTTGACGTGATTCCGGCATATAAACTGCCATCTCCGCTAAGTGTTCTGTGCAGCATGGTCGATCTGATCACCATCGGGATGCCGCCTGGTCAACAGCTTCATCTGCATATTTTTTACAGCCTGCAACGCGTGTTTTATGGATATGCAGCAGCCATTGTGCTGGCCGTGCCGCTGGGAATACTCACAGGATGGCATTCATCTTTGCGCCATATTGTGGAACCGGTCGTGGAACTGATCCGGCCCATTCCACCGCTGGCATGGATTCCCATTGCCATTCTGTGGTTTGGAATCGGAACCGGATCTGCTGCGTTTATCATTTTTCTGGGCGCGTTTTTTCCGATTCTGTTGACCACCATCAGTGGCGTGCATGCCATTGACCCGATTCTGATTGATGCGGCCCGAACCCTGAATGCGAACAACCGGCAAATCCTGCTGAAAGTGCTGGTGCCTGGCGCGGTACCGGCCATTTTCACCGGACTACGCGTCGGCATGGGCATTGGATGGATGACCCTGGTCGCGGCCGAATTTACCGGTGTCAAACAGGGATATGGGCTGGGTCAGATGATCATGACCGCCAGAGACCTTCAGCGGCCGGATGCCATTGTCGCCGGAATGCTGATTATCGGTCTGATCGGGTCCGGCATTGACCGGGTGTTCTATCTGATTCGAAATCGGTTGATCACCTGGCGCAGTGCGTGAAACCGGAGGAAATGGAATGGCCCTGAGTCTGATGCTGTCCGGTATTACCAAAGAATTTTGTATCAATTCCGGACCGGAACACCTGACCGTGTTTGATGGAATCGATTTCAGTGTGGCAAAGGGACAATTTTTTTCCATTGTCGGGCCCAGCGGATGCGGTAAATCGACACTGCTGAAAATTATCGCCGGTCTTGACCACGCCAGTGGCGGCAGTATCATTCTGGAAGGCGAACCCATTCTCGAGCGTGATCCCCGAATCGGCCTGATATTTCAGGAATTCGCCCTGTTTCCCTGGCGGACAGCTATCGAAAACATCGAGATGGGGCTGGAACTTCAGGGGATGTCAAAATCCATGCGTCGAATCGAGGCCATGCAGTTTATCTCTGCCTTTGGGCTTCTGGGCTTTGAAAATCATTATCCGCATGAGCTTTCCGGCGGTATGAAGCAGCGGGTGGCCATTGCCCGCACCCTGATTACAAACCCGGAAGTTGTTCTGATGGACGAGCCGTTTGGTGCACTGGACAGCCAGACCCGCAACCTGCTTCAGGATTTTCTGCTGAATATCTGGAAAGAGCGACAGGATACCGTACTGTTTGTCACCCATAATGTGGATGAAGCCGTCTATCTGAGCGATCGCATTGCAGTCCTTTCACCTCGCCCCTCAAAAATTTTACATATTTTTGACATCGACCTGCCCCGTCCCCGGGATCGGACCTGCTTGCAGGTCAACCACTTTCGCCGGGCTATTTTTGACCTGCTGAACACGTGAATCCGGTGACATCACGCCATGGATGATTTCATTGCGCCTGCGATGGGACGACTGGAATCCGGTTCAGTTTCGGCGCTATTTTCCACGGATTTTTCCAATGGCAAACGCAACAAAAAACACGATGGATGCCAGCATGACAATGGTGGCTCCCGAGGCGATGTTCAAATAATAGGATATCGCCAGTCCACCAATGGTTGAAAACAGTGCGATGACGATGGATGCCACAATTATTTTTGAGTAATGGTCAAAAATCAAGGCCGCTGCGGCCCCGGGAATGACCAGAAGTGCGGAAACCAGTATGATTCCGGTTATTTTTATGCTGATGACAATGGTGACGGCCAAGAGGGTCAAAAAAAAATGATCCAGAAAGGTCACCGGCATACCGCTGACCAGGGCAACCTCCGGATCAAAGGCAATAAACAGGAATTCCTTGAAAAACAGGAAAACAGACAGCAGGATCGCGCAGCCCAGCCCCCCGATAACCACCAGATCCCACCGGCTGATCGCCAGGATATTGCCGAACAGATAGCCAAACAGATCAGTGTTATAGACATCCGACAAGCCGATACAGATCACACCAATCGCCATGGCTAACGAAAAAAAAATTCCGATGGCCGTATCCACGCCGATACGCTTCTGTTTGCTCACAAAACTGATGGCGTTGGCCACCAGAGCAGCAAATACAATGGCCGCCAAAAGCGGCGGAACACCGAACAGGCTTCCGATGGCGACTCCCCCAAACGCCGAGTGTGCGATACCCACACCGATAAACGCAAACCGGCGCAGCACCACAAAAAAAGATACCACTGCCAGAACAATGGACAACATGACACCGACCATCAGTGCATTCTGCATGAATTGATGCTGAAGGATATCAATCATGGTCCATATGCCTCATTCGACAGGAAACACAGTGTGCATCATGAACCATGACCTTGAGATCCCGGCCCAGAAACCGGTCCCGAATATCCGGATCAAGATAGCCGTTGGGGTCTCCATGATAATGGATTTGACGGTTCAGACAGGCGACCTGATCTGCGTGGGCCGTGATGACGCCGATATCATGAGAGACCATGATGACAGACAGACCCCGTTCATCCCGAAGCTTGGCCAGAAGCTCATAGAATTCCTCCTGGGCAATACTGTCCACCCCGGTGGATGGCTCATCCAGAATCAACAACCGGGGGTTGGAAACCAGGGCGCGGGCAATATTCACCCGCTGCTGCTGCCCGCCGGACAGAACTCCGAACGGCCGATCGGCATGGTCGACCATTCCCACCTGATGCAGTTGTGTCATGGCCGTATCTTCATGGTCCCGCCTGAACCGCGTGAAAAGGCCCATTTTCCGATACAGGCCCATCATCACCACATCCTTGACTTTGACCGGAAAGGACCGGTCGGCCTGGGATATCTGCGGCAGATATCCCACCTGAATGCGGCTGGTTTTATCCGGTTTTTGACCAAAAAGGACCACTGTTCCCCTGTCAGGTGTCACGAGACCCAGAATCACCTTGAGCAGGGTGGATTTGCCGCCGCCATTTGGACCGACGACACCCAGAATCTCGCCTTCATTACAGGTCAGAAAAATTGATTTGAGCACCCATCGGCCGTCATAGGATACCCATACGTCCTGAATGGAGACCAGTGGGTCGATTGGTACAGCAGAAACAGCAGAGGAAGATATCACTGCATGGCCTCCCGAAGAATACCCATGTTGCGGTTCATCAGGTCCAGATATGTTTGACCGCCGGGCACATCCGATCCGCCAATCGGATCCAGAAACAATACCCGGACCCCTGCTTCCCGTGCAATGACATCTGCAATCTGTGGATTGAACTGGGGCTCTGCAAACACCGCCTGAATGTTGCTGGCCTGAATCGTCTTAACAATCTGGGCGATCATTTTTGGCGTTGGATTCCGGCCAGGTGACGCCTCGATCACGCCGCCGCATTCCAGACCATACCGAAGGGCAAAATAATCCCATGCCGGATGAAATGCCACATATTTTTTGATTTTAAACGTTCGAACCGAATTCTGAATCAATCTGTCCAGATCATCCAGCTTTTTGGAATAGTCTTCTCCCTGGCTGGCAAATTGAATCGCATGTTCCGGATCTGCTGCGGACAAAGCCTGGACGATCCGGCCAACCATCTGCTTGGCAAGAATTGGGTCCAGCCAGATATGGGGATTGGCCGATTCATGATGAGGGTTGTTAGCGACTTTTTCTGTATGGCCGTCATGACGATGGCCCACCATTTGAATAAGTGGCATGTCATCTGACAATATGACAGTCTGGAGCGATTTTCCCGATGCTTTGACAGCGGCATTGGCCCAGAATTCAAGACCGGCACCAACCATGAAAAAGAGTCTGCTGGCCGAAAACGCCTTGATCGTGGCCGGTTTCAGCTCAAACGTGTGCGGACTGGCGCCTGGCGGTACCACAACGGTCACATCAACCAACTCACCGCCAACCTGCCGTATCATATCTCCGACCGGATAGATGCTGGCCATGATTTTGACAGGTTCCGCGACTGCAAAGGAAGTCAGTGCGATCGATAGGAACATTGCAATCATCAGGGATTGTATTTTTTTCATCGGGTTTTTTCCCACTTTTGCGATCATTCACACAACATAAGGCAGAATTTTCTTAACGATTTCGTGTCTGGGCAGCGCACCGACAAGGGTATCTTTCAGATATCCCGCATCAAAAATCAGCAGCGTAGGAATGCTGAGTGTATCATACCTGGATGCAGTAATCGGATTGGCGTCCACATTCAGTTTTCCGACCCGAAGCCTCCCCGCATATTCGGAAGCCAGTTCAAGAAGAATGGGGGTGATCATTTTGCATGCGCTGCACCAGGGAGCCCAGCAGTCCACAATGGCGGGAATAGGAGACTTGAGTATCAGATTTGAAAAATTTGAATCGGATAATATAACCGGTTGATTGTTTCGCAATTCTTGCGTTGCCAGTGGTGCGCCGCATTTTCCGCATTTTCCGGTTTTCCCTACATGGGCAGCCGGGATCCGGTTGCGGGTTCGGCATGAGGCGCAGCGATACATGAATGTCAAAGCCGAAGCCATAACATTATCCTTTCGTGATGATGCCAAAAGATGTCAATTTGCTGTGAAGGGTTTTTCGGGTGATGCCAAGCAGACGGGCCGCCTGACTCTTGTTTCCGCCGGTTGATTCCAGCGTTCGAAGAATGGCGGCTTTCTCCACCTCAACCAAAGGCATGTCGCGAGTAATATGGGAATGACCGGCAGGGATGTCAACGGTTTTAGACGGAATGGATGGCAAAATCGGAAGGTCCCGGTCATCCAGAAAATCGGATCGGGCCATTACAACAGCCCGCTCAACCGTATTCATCAGCTCCCTGACATTACCCGGCCAGTCATATCGAATCAGATGATCCATGGTCTGCGGGGTGAATCCCCTGATAAATTTCCGGTTGAGAGAAGCAAATTTTTCCAAAAAATGCTGTGCCAGGAGTGGGATGTCCTCGCGACGCTCCCGAAGCGGTGGAATCGTCAGATTGACCACATTTAGCCGGTAATACAGATCTTCCCGGAACCGCCCTTCAGAAATCAATGGCGGCAACATCCGGTTGGCCGCTGCAATGACCCGCACATCGATCGGTATGACCTGTTCGCCTCCCACCCGCGTCAATTCGCGTTCCTGAAGCACCCGAAGGAGTTTGACCTGCATCATCAATGACATTTCACTGACCTCATCCAGAAACAGACTCCCGCCGGCGGCCTGAACAAACCGACCTTCCTTGCGGCGTTCCGCACCGGTGAACGAGCCTTTTTCATGGCCAAAAAGCTCGGATTCCAGAAGGGTTTCGGTTATTGCGGCACAGTTGATTTTGATAAACGGACCATTTTTTCGATGGCTGTTGTAATGAATGGCGCCGGCAATCAGTTCCTTGCCGGTTCCGGATTCGCCGTTGATTAAAATAGTGGCCTCTGACGGTGCCACCTGAGCGACGGTATCCAGAAGTTTTTCAATTGCCGGACTGTTGCCCACAATATTTCTGCGGTCAAAATAGGAGGCCAGACTTTGCCTGAGCGACTGATTTTCGATTTTTAACACCGCATGTTCCATGGCCCGGTTAATGGTGATTTTAAGCTTGTTGAAATCCAGCGGTTTGATCAGATAATCATATGCACCGGATTTAAGCGCATTGATAGCGGTTTCAACCGATGAATAGGCAGTCATGATCACTACCGGAATGGCGGGATTGAATGATTTGATCTGCTCCAGGGCCTCCAGACCGCCGATCTTCATCATGCGAATATCCATCAGAACCAGATCATAAGCCCGTTTTTTGACACATGAAATGGCTTCTGACCCATCATCCGCCTCAAACATGTCATACCCCCAACTGGCAATCAGGGTCTTCAGCATGGTTCGGTGGGCGGTATCATCATCAACAATCAATATGGCAGGTTTGTTCCGGTTCATTTTTGTATTCCCGTTTTTCAATTAGTAACAGCCGGTAACCGGATGGTGACCACGGTCCCCTGACCGGGTTCGCTTTCCACCCGAATATCACCCTGATGCGCTTCGATGATATTGTGGGCAATCGCCAGGCCCAATCCGGTACCTGACGATTTGGTAGTGAAATAGGGATTGAATATCTGGGTCAGGTTGACCGGATGAATGCCGCATCCGGTGTCCATAATACGTATGAAACAATACGCGCCAGTCTCATCCGATTCAATGGTTACATTCAGAATCCCCCCATTCGGCATGGCCTCAAACGCATTCAGAAAAAGATTCAACAGAACCTGATTCATTCGGTCCATATCGATCAAAACCGGGGAAACATTCCGGCTTTCCTGAATCCGGAATTCAATGTTTTTTTGAATGGCCTGTTTTTTCAAAAGAGCGGTGGTTTGGGCGATCAACGATCCAGGCAGGACCGGCTGCATGGAAAGGGTCACCGGCTTTGCAAACTCAAGCAGTTGTGTGACCACCCGGTTGAGACGATCGACTTCCTGAATCAGGATCGATGCGGTCTGAGCGTCTTCGGGTACATCGGCATAGCGCTCCTGAAAATAAGTGGCAAAACCTTTGATCGAGCTCAGGGGGTTTCGAATCTCATGAGCGATGCCAGCGGAAAGACTTCCCAGAGAGGCCAGACGTTGACTTCTGGCCAGTTCCTTTCGAAGAGAAGCGACTTCCCGCAAATCCCTGAGCAGGATCACATACCCCAACAGTGACTGATCCTCATCGGTCAGTTTGGCTGCATTGATTTCCAGCGGAATCGGTTCGCCGCCTGATATACTGCATTCAATGGTCTGAATCATAGGACCATGGTGAATATCAAGATGCATGATAGGAGCCAGCAGTTCCTTTGGAATAAGATCGGAGGCAAATTTTCCAGCCGGGTTTGTATCAGATATATTCAATAGTTGAAGCGCGACCGGATTGATGGAGACAATCCGCAATTCCATGTCAAGCGCGGCCAGGCCCATCGGCATGTTGTCAACCAGTGTGTCGGAAAATGCCTTGATACGGGAGAGTGACGATTGTGCAGCCCGGTAGCTCATGGCCAGAAACAGGAGCATGACGCCTGCAAATCCGACCAGCAACAGAATGGTCCCCATAATGACGGTATGGCGCATGTCCAACTGTATGGATTGGTCAATGGATGTGGTATCCAGGCCGATAAAAATAATTCGGGGTGGATCAGGCGGTGAATCCGGAATCGGAAGAATCGGTAAATAGGGTTTGTCCTTCATCCGTCTCCGATTCAATACCTTCGGGATGCTCTGCGCCGGTGTAAATCGTTTGTATATCTCGAACGCAGAACCCCGATTGGAATCGGACACATTTCTCCATTTCATTTCCCCGGACAGCACGACTTGCTGAAGGTTCAGGTCAGTGCCGTAACGTGCACCAATCTGTTCCGGATCACTGCTGGCCAAAACCGAGCCCTCCAAATCGGTGACAATCAGATGAACGATGTCCGGCTGCTGGGATGTCTCCATCAACAGTTTCTGCAGTTGAAATCCACTCCATCTGTCCATCATGCCGGTTCGTGTGCCAGCCTCAAAGGATCGAATCAGTGCCGCGCCTTTTTCCTGAAGCATGTTGATACTCTGTTTTTTCTGACGATTTATATTTTCAGCCGTCATGAAGGCAAATATCGGAAAGAGTACAACGACCGCGCCAATAAATATCCAGGGCGGAATGCCCATCCATGATTTGTGTTTGAAGGGATTCATTTATTTTCTGACGTAACTGTTCGAAGAAAAGGTATTTTCACGTTTACGGTAAAGTATACCCGGTTTACCGCATGATTTCAATCTGCATTGACCATAATAGGAGAATGGGGTATTAAATAGACTATTGCTGTCATGATAAAGATTTTGGGTACGTCCTTATCGGTTCATCATCATTTTGGATTCATCGGGAGATGCAATTTTATGTCATCCATACGACTTCATGCGGGCATTCTGCTTTTATCAATTTTTGTGTTGCTTTCATCCTGTGCCCCCAAAAAGATAATTTCGACGGAAAGACCCCCGGAAAAACCACCGGTTGTCCGGCCAGCTCCTGAAGTTAGAACGGATCTGGGCGACGACCTGTTTACCACCGCAGAACAATTATATCAAAATAAACAGATCGATGCCGCTCTGGAATCCTATCAAGTTTATCTCGACCGTTATCCCGACGGTTCCTGGATTCCGGACTCCCTGGTTCGGATCGGACAGATCCATCTGGATCAGGGCAAACCGGCTCAGGCGCTTAATGCATTCCAGCGGCTGGCTTCGGAATATCCCAAAAGCGCCATGGCCATTGATGCCGAGCTGGCCGCCCTGCAGATTTACTATCAGATGAAGAACTACAACGGCGTCATTCAGCGGGCACGTGATTTGCTGAATCGACCCCTGCAATCCGAGACATCCTCCCGAATCAATGGGATTCTGGGAGATGCGCTGTTTTCAGTCGGCAAGACCCGGGATGCCATGATGATCTGGGATCAGGCAATGGATCAGGCAAGTTTTGACGGCCAGAGTTTGATATTGAAAAAAATAGATCATGCTGCCGCACAAATTTCTTCCAATGATCTTTTACGGCTTTCAAATAATCTCGGTAACATTCGACTCCAGGGAGAGTTGGTTTACCTTGCGGCCCTGCAGCAGGTTGAACGGGAAGACTATGATCAGGCAGATGTGATACTGGATGCATTCAGAAAACGATTTCCTGAACATGACCGAATGTCTGCTGTTCAACAGATTTCAGACCGGATTCAACGGCAGTCCCAATTTTCCCATCAAATCATGGGATGTCTGCTGCCCCTGACCGGCCAGTATGAAACCTATGGCAAAAAAGCACTGAAAGGACTGGAAATGGCCCAATTTCTTTTCAGTCAGTCAAGTGCCGGTCCACCAGTAACCATTCTGATCAGAGATACGGAGTCACGCACGGAAAAAGCCGCTGAGCTTGTGGCAGAGCTGGCGCAGGAAGGGGTTGCCGTCATTCTCGGACCGATCGGCAGCGCGGAAAGCGCCGCTCAAGCCGCTCAGGAATATCAGATCCCCATTGTCACCCTGACCCAGAAAGAAAAAATCACCCAGATTGGCAACTATGTATTTCGGCATTACATGACTCCGGAAATCCAGGCCGAGACGCTGATTTCATTTGCTGTTCAGAAACTGGGGCTGTCCCGTTTTGGTGTTCTGTATCCCAAAGATAACTATGGAACGAGTTTTATGAATATTTTCTGGGACCAGGTACTGGCTCATGGCGGAACAATGGTGGGTGCTGAAGGTTATGATCCCGCTGCAACCGATTTTATGGAGCCCATACAGAAACTCTCCGGCGCCTATTATTCTGTACAAAATACGAATGGGGTGGCACAATCGGGTGCAGATTTGGATATTCAGGCCCTTTTCATTCCGGACTCTCCGGCCAAGGCAGCGATGATCATTCCTCAGATCGTCTTCTATGACCTGAACCAGTTGTATTTATTCGGACCTAACATGTGGCACACCCCGACGCTGTTTCAGGCATCCGATTTACTGACGCAGGGCTTGATATTTGCGGATGCCTTTTTCCCGGAAAGCGATCGGGAACCGGTTAAAGCGTTTGTCCACCAGTTTGAAGATGCTTATGGCGAAGCACCGGGTTTTTTAGAGGCCATTACCTATGACACGGCCATGATGCTGTTTTCTGCAATCAGCGTCCCGAATCTGAAATATCGTAGCGACATTCGAAAGGCTTTGCTCAACATGCCGGAGATGGATGGCGTGACCGGGCCTACCCGATTCAGTTCGGAACGGGATGCCCACAAAAAGCTGGTCCTCCTTCAGATAAAAGGGGGACAGTTTATCGAGACAGCCATCGATTAGGAATCGGCATTATGCATCCCATATTTCGAACCTATCAGATCCTCAGCACTCTTTTGGTCATGGCCGGTTATCCGCTATTCTATCTCTATTCCCGACTGAGCGGACGACATCGGGACAGCCTGTCACAGCGACTGGGCCATTATTGCCATGATGACGCAGAAAGGATACAGGGAAATCCGCGTATCTGGATTCACGCGGCATCCATGGGAGAGGTCATGGCGGCTGACGCTGTGATGGATCATCTTTTTCAGATTCTTCCAAATTGCGCCATTATCCTGTCAACGGTTACCGAACACGGGCATCAACTGGCAGAGAAACAGCTTTCAGGTAACGTTCACTGCGTGTACGCACCAATCGATTTTACACCTTCTGTCAGACAGTCGATGCGAATTCTCAGACCGGATATTCTGGTATTTATGGAGACGGAGCTCTGGCCAAACTGGATCATGACAGCTTATCGGATGGGGATTAAAATGATCCTGATCAACGGCCGGATCTCCCGGCGATCCATTGGCCGGTATCTGAAAATCCGGCCGATGATGTCGAACCTCCTGAGCCATATGGAAGGATTCAGCATGATTCAGGAGGGGGACGCCGCACGGATTAGCCAATTGGGCGCACCTTCCAGCCGGATCGAGGTAAACGGAAATGCCAAATATGACCGGCTGATGCATCAGACCGATGAGACAGTTCGGCAGTCGGTCGAGCGGCTTTTGGGAAGCAGAATCAATCGTCCGGTGTTTCTGGCTGGAAGTATTCGCCAGGAAGAGTATCGAATGGTGATCGATGTTTTTGAAAAACTTCAACGCGCATTTCCCAATCTGCTTCTGATTCTGGCGCCCCGTCATCTGGGCCGGATTGCAGATATTCAAAGGGAGCTGTCTTCACGAGGCATCGGGTTTCAGAATCGAACCAGCCTATGCCCGGATGGCCAGATTTCCGCGTCGGTCGTTTTACTTGACACCATGGGCGAACTGCAAGCCTTTTACAGTATTGCCGATGTGGTGTTCTGCGGGGGCAGCCTGGTTCCCAAGGGGGGACAGAATGTCATGGAGGCCGCCATATGGGGAAAGCCGGTTTTATTTGGTCCCCATATGGACGATTTTCTGGATGCCAGAGACATGCTATTAGTCACCGGAGGCGGGGAGACGGTTGCGAATGCCGAAGCACTTTTTGAAAAAATCCGGTTTCTGCTGGCCAACCCGATAGAGGCCCGGTCGATGGGAGACCGGGCTCGAATAGCCGTGGAATCCAACCGTGGTGCCGCTGAAAAACATGCCCGGTTTATTCAGCGGATGGTGGCATCAGAAGGGTTATAACCCCAAATTCAACACATAGAAAACGCCGGTGTCTTTTTCAATGACCTGAAGCCGAAGCTGATGGGCCGATACGGCTTCCGCCGGAAAAAAGAGAAATCCATGGGCCATGTTTCCCGGCAGGATGGATTTATTCTGAAGGGATTTTTCACGCATATCCGTAGAGACGGATTGGCGGGCATCACCCCCGGAAGCAGCGCTTGCCCCTCCAAACACCGCACCTGCAGCCGCACCGACAGCCGCCCCTTTTCCAATGCCCTCTCCCACACCACCCCCTGAGACAATACCAATCGCAGCACCCACCACAGAACCGGCGATTGCACCCAAAAGACCTTTCTGGGCACCTTCACTGAGGATCTCGTTGGTGTGGGCATATTTGGTGGATCGGTCATAGGCTTCCTTATTGGTCAGAATCTGCCACATATTGCCGGAGGCATCGGTGATAAATGTCTGATCCGGGACGACTTCAATAGGATGGTAGCCCTGGTTGTCAAAAATGATCTGAACCGGGAGCATTCCGGAGCCAATGATATCAAAACCAAATGCCACCTTTGCCTCTTCCGGATTGTAATAGGCCTTTGCGGCAATCTGGACGCCACCGGCTATCTGCATATTGGGATAGGAAGAAGGCTGCCGGAAAGACACCGGCTGTGCCTTGTAGGCGGTGGCGCATCCAGTAAAAAAAACCACTGCCACCAACAAACTGAGCCATATCATTTTTTTCATGATTTCTCCTCTTATTACATGCGATCAAAACGCGAAAACTTCATCGTAAACGTCCCTCTTCCCTGAGTGGCCGATCTGAGGGCTGTCGAGTAGCCAAACATTTTTGCCAGGGTGACAACAGCCCGAATGGCCTGAACGCCTCCCCGATGCTCGATGGATTCGATCTTGCCCCCCCTGGAATGAATATCACCTATCGCCTCGCCTGTATAGGCTTCCGGAACCAGAATTTCAACTTCCATGATCGGATCCAAAAGATAAGGATTTCCTTTGGAAAGTCCATCCTTGACAGACATGGAGGCGCTGACCTTATAGGCCAGTTCGGTCCCCTGGCCTTCCCGATAACTGCCGCCAGTCAGAATCACTTCCACATCAACTACCGGATATCCCATCAAACTTCCGCTCTGAAGAGACTCCATGACACCCTTGTCTATGGCAGGGATAAACTGTGGTGGAATGACATCCCCGGCAACCCGGGACTCAAACCGATTTCCGCTGCCCCGTTTCAAGGGTTTCAGCATCAGTTGAACATCACCGAAATGACGCTGCCCCGCGATTTCACGATCAAATGCGACAGAGGCCCGTGTTTCGGATTCGATGGTTTCCCGATAAACGACCTGAGGTTTTCCCACATTCACATACGTATTGAACTCCCGCGTCATGCGGCTGATAATGATTTCGAGGTGGAGCTCGCCCATTCCGGAAAGAATCTTCTGCCCTGTATCTTCATCCTCCCGTACCCGCAACGTGGGGTCCTCTGCCAGAAATTTTTCCAGAACCTGGTCGAGTTTTTCCTGATCGGATCGGGATTTCGGCTCGATAGCTACAGAGATAACCGGTTCATATGTATCGATGTTTTCAAGCAAAACCGGGTGATCGGCCTGACACAGCGTTTCTCCGGTCGACGAATCCTTGAGCCCGATCACACCGACAATACTTCCGGGACCCGCTTCATCGATCCGATCCCGCTTGTTGGCATGCATTCGCAGAATCCGGGTCAGTTTTTCCTTTTTATTTCGGAACGGATTGTATACTTCGTCCCCAGCGGTTATTTTACCGCTGTAAACCCGGACATAAGACAATTTGCGGCCCTCGATGATGGCCACCTTAAATATCAGTGCGGCCAAAGGCGCCTTTTCCAGGGTTGGACACATGATGACCTCTCCGGTCTTGGGGTGAACGCCTTTAATCGGGGGAACATCCATTGGACTGGGCAAATATCGAACAATGGCATCCAAAAGCGGTTGAATCCCCTTGTTTCGCAGCGCAGTGCCGCAAAGCACCGGAGACAGTTTCAGGTGGATGGTTGCCATGCGGATGGCGTTCTGCAGCATATCGATATCAATGGGCTTCTCCGAAAGCCATAGTTCCATGATCTGATCATCCACTTCAGCCAAGGACTCGATCATGCGATCCCGAAACGGTTGGGCCATTTGCCGGTCAGACTCGGATAGATCATCGACCGAAAATTCGGCTCCCATGGACTCGTCATCCCAGGTAATCTGTTTCATACCGATCAGATCAATGACCCCGCGGAAGGATTCTTCCTCACCCAGCGGGAGCTGAAGGATTAGCGGTGTGGCGTGTAGTCTGGTTTTCATCATGTCAACCGTCGCCTGAAAATTGGCCCCAATCCGATCCATTTTGTTGATGAATGCCATTTTGGGGACATGATACTTGTCTGCCTGACGCCATACGGTTTCCGACTGAGGTTCAACCCCTCCTACTGCACAGAACACGCCAATGGCACCATCCAGAACACGAAGAGACCGCTCGACTTCTATGGTAAAATCCACATGCCCGGGCGTATCGATCAACTGGATTTCCGCCTCTTTCCAGTGGCAGGTCGTGACAGCAGAGGTAATGGTGATGCCTCGCTCCTGCTCATCAGGCATCCAGTCCATGATCGCCTCGCCATCGTGAACCTCTCCAATCTTGTGGGATTTACCCGTGTAGTACAAAATCCGTTCGGTGACGGTTGTCTTTCCCGCATCGATATGGGCGATGATTCCAATGTTTCGAATCTGATGTATCTGATTTTTTTTTGTCATGTGGTTATCGGCTTGTTGGTTCTGAAAGAAAAACGGATCTCACTGAATACGATCTGAAGTTATTTTGAAAGCAATCTGAAGCGATGATCATAGCGAGTAAATTTAAGGTAATGTCGGTGTGAAGTCAAGAGATGCCCGATGCATGGCCGACTATAAATCATCATGAATTTTTTTCATGACCGCATCGACGGTTTTTCCCGGCGTATTTATCATGACCACAAATCGATACCGGTTGCCGTCCCTGCCATCAATAAATCCGGCACGGGACCGAACACCGTCCAGGGTTCCGGTCTTGAAGCGTTCCCGGCCATCATGCCGCATCAATTGAATATGGGGTTCAAACAATTTCAGAATGTGACTCAGGTTCCAGGCTGTCAGATGATTTTCGCGCGAAATGCCTGATCCTTCCACCATATAAATATCGTTGGATAATCCGGATTTCTGACAAAATGCACGGGCGGCCGCGGTTGCTTTTTCAAGCGTTGCAGGCGGTCCAAATGCGCGGGCGCCACAGGCCAAAAAGAGTTGATTGGCAAGAAAATTACTGGAAAATTCCAGCATTCTGGAAATGATATCAGCCAGCGTATGAGGCGATTCAAATCGAACAATCAGTCTGTCTGCGGGCGTGACACCTTTTGCGATACGGATTTGATTTGAAAATTCGACGCCTTGTCGATTCAGAAAATAGCCGATCAGATGACCGGCATAACGGGTGTTCTCGGTTTGATCGTGGGACAGGGTGATTCTGCCGGATTGAATGCGGGTAGGTTTAATTTTTTCGACTGCCATGGGAAGCAGCGGTGTTTGGGGTTCATCGCTGATATAGCGGCCCTTTCGATCGGTTTTGAACGCAATGGTGTTGAAATTGGTGCAAAGCGCACCGACTTCGGCATTGTAAGGTTCGGTATTTTGCTCAATACCCGGAATAATAATAGCTGAATCAAAATACTGTGCATCCAGAATCATATCCTGAAATCGCCTGGTTCGGAGGCTGATTTGACGGGCCAGTTCCATCAGCACCTCCGATGTCAACATCGGATCACCAAACCCTTTGATTCTAATATTGCGCCGATTATCCTGATATGCCTCTGTGGTAAACCGATAGTCCAGCCCCAGGTAGTGAAGGGCCATGAGGGCAGTCATCAGTTTGAGTGTGGATGCAGGCGTTCGCGGAATATCGGCCTGGATGTCTACCAATGCCTGATCATTGGCATCCACGATCAGAAGTGAATCTGATTTTCCAATGTGTGGGGAATAATCATCTGGATTTAAAAAAATTTTTGCAGAGATATCAGCCGGATTGACTACCAGTATACCCAGAAACAGAAAAATGAATCGAATCAATTGTATCATTTGCTTTCGACAATCAGGGTTACTGGTCCGTCATTGATCAGGGTCACATCCATCATGGCGCCGAATTGACCGGTCTGAACCGGAATACCGGCTTTTCGGATCTGTTCAATAAACCGTTCATATAGTGGAATGGCTTTTTCAGGGCGAGCTGCAGCGACAAAAGACGGACGTCTTCCTTTTTTACAGTCTGCCAGCAGGGTGAATTGGGACACCACCAGCATCTCCCCGTGAATATCCACGAGAGATCGGTTCATTTTTCCGGATTTATCCTCAAAAATTCGAAGATTCACAAGCTTTTCAGTCAGAAAATCAACATCATGCACGGTGTCCGGTTCGGCAACTCCAAGAAGGGTCAGCATACCGCCACCAATCTGGCCAATGACACTTCCATTTATCGCCACACTGCTATGTTTCACACGCTGAATCACGGCGATCATAATTTATCCTGTAACGAATAGGATCAAATGGGTGAAGGTACAGAGACTCAAACCGTTTCCATTTTACGTTGTGCCAGTATGCCTCTGTTCCTTTGCCCTTTCATGCATTGGAAAGCGACGTAAAGATGTTGAATTGGGGTGGTGATATCAGATGCTTTTTGACAAAACACAATTCGGCGGCTTTAACCACAGCCTTTTTATATTTGGGGGGGAAGTCCGGGGGAAGCTGAATGTCGATGTCGATCTGCTCCACCATGTTGGTGGTCGCATGTCGCTGAAAATTAAGAATCACTTTCAAACCGGTTGAATCAATCTGTCTTTCTGCACAAAATGAAGATACATAAATTCCGGCGCAGGTTCCAATGGATGCCAGAAACAAATCAAACGGCTCCGGTGCGGTCCCTTCGCCGCCTTCATCAACCGGTTGATCCGTTTTTACTGTAAACCCTTTATAGGTTGAACAGACTTTTTTGCCGCCGGGGAAAGAAATGATCATCTCCATTGATGCCTCCAGAATGACTACAGCACGTTAGCCGGTTTGCCTGTTATAGACTGTTTCAGCGCAGGCCATTTCCCTTGCCACCACTTGTATTGTGGTTACTCACTATTCTGAATAGACATGACCCACTCGAAACAGCGAGAAACCATTTAAACCGGTGTAATCCACTTATCGATTTTTTGAATATCTTCCGTTTTTCGATCCGTATCCGCACCGGCCAAAAGCTCGAAAACCGTTATGGCGGACATGAAACAGTCGTAGTTTGATCTCAAATTCCATAACAGCGCCTTCTGTTTGTTTCTCTTTCGCAAAAAATCGATGATGACGGAAGTGTCTATCAATATTGTTCTATCGGCCATGATGACACCCTTACCGCATCGTTATCGTTTTCCCATTTCGAGATGGAAAGAAAATCATGCTTCCATGCATCTTCCGTTTCATGAAGCGTATCTTTATGTTCCGTCAAATAGGGCAAAATGATGACTTCAACTTGTTCGGATTGAAAATCATCGGGCAATTCAAAAAAAATTTGTCTATTCTTAACGCGTATAATTTTTTTTAACGCCTGCATTGTCACTCCTTTTCAACTTTTTACCGGACTTTGGCACAGCTTTCAGTCTCTCAGGTTTGTTCTTCATTCCCCTTGGGTGGCGTGTAAGTCAAATAATCGATGGCATCTCTCAAATCAACCGGATGCCACGACCCTTTCAGGGTTTCAAACCGCAGCCCGTCTTTCAGCTCGAAAAGAAACCGATCCCTGGGAATTTCAATCGCTCCCAGTCGAATCAGGTGCTCGGTTCGAACCTGACAGTCAATAAATGAAAACTGATGGTTCCGGGCAAACTGAACCAGTTCGGCCATGGCCACCTTGGATGCATCGGTTTCCGCCGAGAACATGGATTCCCCAAAAAAACAGCGCCCCAGAGATACGCCGTACAGACCGCCTACCAGCCGGCCTTTTTTCCACACCTCTATGGAATGGGCATATCCCATGCCATGCAGAACACAGTAAGCATCGATCATCTCCACCGTGATCCATGTCCCGCGTCCCTTTTCCAGGCGGGATTCGGCACATTGCTGAATCACGGACAGGAAGGCAGTATCCATGGTGACATCAAAAACGCGACGACGAATTGTACGCTTCAGGCTTCTTGACCAATGAAACCGGTTTGGATACAGAATCAGCCGCGGGTCCGGAGACCACCAGAGAAGCGGCTGATCATATGAAAACCAGGGGAAGACCCCCATGCGATAGGCGGTCAGCAGGCGTTCCGGACGTAAATCGCCTCCCACGGCCAGAAGGCCATCCGAATCTGACAGTTCCGGGGATGGGAACCCGCAGTGACGGCTCAGAATGAAAATAGCCATGATCAGCCATTTTCATCGAATTCAAACTTCGGAACGCCGTTTTCCATTGCTACCTTTATCCGACCACCTTTTTGAAGTCTGCCAAACAGAATTTCATCGGACAGCGTATCTTTGATATAAGTCTGAATCAAGCGACCCAGTGGTCTGGCGCCATACTGGGAGTCATGCCCCTGCTCAGCCAGCCAGGACCGGGCTTGCGCAGAAAGAGACACCACCACGTGTTTGGGTTCAAGTTGCTGATTCAGCTCGGCCAGAAATTTGTCCACCACCCGTTCCATGATATCCAAAGACAGCGCATTGAAATGAACAATGGCATCCAGACGGTTTCGGAACTCCGGGCTGAAGGTTTTTTCAACTGCTTTTTTACCCCTGTCTTCCGAATCCGCGGTGGGAATCCCGAATCCAATAGCGGCAGCGGTCATTTCACGGGAACCGGCATTGGATGACATAATGATGATAACATTTCGGAAATCCGCTTTCTTCCCATTATTATCCGTCAGCGTCGCATAATCCAGAACCTGAAGCAGAATGTTGTACACATCCGGATGGGCTTTTTCAATTTCATCCAAAAGCAAAACCGAGTGGGGATGCTTGCGGATGTCATCGGTCAGCAGTCCGCCCTGATCAAATCCGATATAGCCGGGCGGAGCACCGATCAACCGTGCCACGGCATGTTTTTCCATGTATTCGCTCATGTCATACCGGTTGAAATGGATCCCCAACAGATTGGCAACCTGACGGGCTGCCTCGGTTTTTCCCACGCCGGTAGGCCCGGTGAACAGAAACGACCCGACTGGTCGATTGGGCGCGGCCAACCCGGCCCGGGACCGCTTGATGGCGGTGACAACCGCAGACAATGCGGCATCCTGACCAAAAATAAACTGCTTCAGACCGTCTTCCAGATGCTCCAACCGGTTTTTGTCAGATGATGACACCCGAATGGCCGGGATTCGGGCCATCTTGGCTACAATTTTTTCAATATCGTTCGGACGGATGCGTTTTCGTCGTCTGCCTTCGGAAAGCCGGATGAATGCACCGGCCTCATCGATGACATCGATGGCCTTGTCCGGCAGATACCGGTCATTGATATGTTTGGCCGACAGTTCTGCTGCAGCCTGCAATGCTGAATCGGTGTAAACGATCTGATGGTGGGCCTCATACTGGGATTTAAGGCCTTTCAGAATCAGAACCGTTTCAGACACGGACGGCTCCAGAATCTCTACCTTTTCAAACCGTCGGGACAACGCACGATCCTTTTGAAAATGGTTTTTGTATTCTTCATAGGTGGTGGATCCAATGCATCGGATTTCGCCACCGGCCAGAGCCGGTTTTAAAATGTTGGATGCATCCATGGAACCGCCGCTGGTCGCGCCGGCCCCGACAACTGTATGAATTTCATCGATAAAGAGAATAGGGTTCTCTTTTTGTTTCAAGGACTCGATGACCCCTTTCAGACGTTGTTCAAATTCGCCCCGGAATTTGGTTCCGGCCAGCACGCCGCCCATATCCAATGCGTAGATATGAACCCCTTTCATGATCTCCGGCACATTTCCTTCATGGATTTTCAGCGCCAGACCCTCAGCCATTGCGGTTTTGCCCACGCCTGGATCACCGACATAAATGGGGTTGTTTTTTCTTCTGCGACATAAGATCTGAATGGTGCGCTCGATTTCAGCCTCCCGGTGAATCAGAGGATCGATTTTGCCCTGAGCCGCTTTTTCGTTCAGATCGACGGTGAAAAGAGCCAGCGGGTCTGGTTTTTTTGATTTTTCCGCGAGTTCAGGTTTCGCGATGCCTGTATGTCCCTGTGAGAACAGAGAGGGTGGGACATCATGTGAAATATAGCTGAGAACAGCCAGTCGGGTAATACCTTCTTCACTGAGAAAATAAGCCGCGTAGGAATCTTTTTCCAGAAATATGGAGGCCAGAATGTCACTGACATCCACCTTCTGTTTTTCCGCAGAGCGGACATGATTCACCGCGCGCTGAATGACCCGTTGAAATGCCACGGTCTGCTGCAGGGTATATTCACGGTCTTCCGGAATCCGCGTCATCTTCTCACTGAAAAACGCCTCAACCTCGCTAATCAGATTGGCGACATTTCCGCCACAATTCTCGATGATCTCAATTCCAAGACTGTCATGCAGCACTGCATATAAAATATGCTCGACCGACACGTATTCATGCCTTCTCTGCCTGGCTTCCTGAACTGCCTGACCAAGAGCCTGGCTCAGTTCCTTGCTTATCATGGTTTAATCCTTTTCAATCGCACACCGTAGGGGATACCCGTTTTCTTTGGCAATGGCATGAACAATTTCAACCTTTGTCTCTGCAATTTCAAGAGGATACACCCCGCATATCCCGGCACCTTTCTTGTGAACATTCAACATGATGGTCGTTGCTTCATCCAGAGATTTTTGAAAAATCGTCATCAGAATATCCACCACAAACTCCATGGTGGTGTAGTCATCATTTAAAAGCAGAACCCTGTACAGGGGCGGTTCTGTAATCCGCTCCTGATTTTCGGTAATGGTTTCTTCCGCTGTTCTGGTGTCTGGTAAACTCATGAATCTGTCATTTCCCACAGCATTTTTTATATTTTTTTCCACTTCCGCAGGGGCAGGGATCATTTCGTCCGATCTTATCCTGAGTCCGTCTGACCGGTTCCTGTCTGGGTCTGGAACCATCACCACCTCCGGAAAAGACCAGGTTCTGCTCCTTGGGTTTATGGATCGTTTCAAGCTTTTCGGGCTCAGCCGGTTGAATCCGGTATAGAATGGAGAGGGTTTCCTCCTTGATCCGGTCAATCATGTTCTGAAACATCTCAAAACCCTCTTTCTTGTAAATCAGAAGCGGATTCTGTTGGGCATATCCCCGAAGGCCGATGCCTTCCTTGAGATGATCCATGGACAGCAGATGATCTTTCCAGAGATTGTCAACCGTCTGAAGCATCACAAACCGTTCCAGTTGCCGAAGGTGCTGTTCACCGAGTTCAGCCTCTTTTTGGACATATTTTTTCATGGCCGCATCAAAAATCCATTCCCCCAGGCCATCCGCGCTCATATCTTCCAGGGTATCCGGCCCCAGGTTATCCGCCAAAAAATTGAACTGTTTGAAGACCGCTTCCCGCAATCCCTTGAAATCCCATTCTTCCGGTGCTGTTTTTTCATCGGCAAAGGCCGAGGCTATCTCTTCGGCTTTGTCCCGGATCATGTCTTCTACAGGCTGCTTCAGGCTTGTTCCATACATGGCCTCGCGTCGGTGCCCATAGATCACCTCCCGCTGCTGGTTCATCACATCGTCATAATCCAGCAGGTGTTTTCGAATATCAAAATTATGGCCTTCCACCTTGGACTGGGCATTCTCAATCGCCCTGCTGATCAGGTTGTGTTCGATCGGCTCGCCTTCCTCCATTCCCATTCTATCCATGATGGCACTCATTCGCTCGCCACCGAATATCCGCAGAAGATCATCTTCCAGGGCCATATAAAACCGCGATGATCCCGGGTCACCCTGTCTTCCGGACCGGCCCCGAAGCTGATTATCGATCCGCCTGCTTTCATGCCGTTCCGTGCCCAGAATGTGCAGCCCCCCCAGATCGGTTACGCCTGGGCCCAGAACAATATCCGTGCCTCGGCCAGCCATGTTGGTGGATATGGTCACCGCGCCTTTCTGACCGGCCAGAGCAACGATTTCCGCTTCTTTTTCATGAATCTTGGCATTCAGGACGGTATGGGGAATGCCCTTTTTTGCCAGTTTCAGGCTCAGGCTCTCCGAGACATCAATGGAAATGGTTCCGACCAGAACCGGCTGCCCCTTATGGTGAAGCTCCTGAATTTCATGAATGACGGCCTCGAATTTTTCTTTTTTTGTTTTGTAGATGACATCCGGATGATCGATTCGGATCATGGGTTTATTGGTTGGAATCACCGATACATCCAGATTGTAAATCTTTTTGAATTCAGCGGCCTCTGTGTCGGCGGTCCCGGTCATTCCAGCCAGCTTGTTGTACATCCGAAAATAATTCTGAAAGGTGATGGTGGCAAGGGTCTGGTTTTCATTTTCAATTTTAACGGCTTCCTTGGCCTCGAGCGCCTGATGCAATCCCTCGCTGTAGCGCCTGCCCGGCATCAGTCTGCCGGTAAATTCATCCACGATAATGACTTCCCCATCCTTGACGATATAATCCACATCCCGTTTGAACAGGGTATGGGCCTTCAACGCCTGATTGATATGATGCAGAACCTCGATATTCTGGGGGTCGTATAGGTTGTCGATCTGCATCAGCTTTTCAGCCCGCGTCACCCCTTCTTCGGTCAACGTCGATGAGCGGGCTTTTTCATCAATGGTATAGTCTTTGTCCCGGGTCAGGCGTGGAATGATATGGTTGACATCATAATACAGACTGGTCGATTTTTCTGCCGGGCCGGATATGATGAGCGGGGTTCTGGCTTCATCAACCAGAATGCTGTCCACTTCATCCACGATGGCGTAGTTCAACTCCCGCTGCACCACAGATTCCAGATAAAACTTCATGTTATCACGCAGATAATCAAATCCGAATTCGTTATTGGTCCCGTACGTGATGTCGGCGGCGTAAGCATCCTTTCTCTCTCGATCATCCAGTCCATGCAGAATACAGCCAACGGAAAGCCCCAGAAACTGGTAAATGTTTCCCATCCATTTCGTGTCCCGTCGGGCCAGATAATCGTTGACCGTAATGATATGAACGCCTTTTCCGTCCAGCGCGTTCAGGTAGGCGGGAAGGGTAGCGGCAAGGGTTTTACCCTCACCGGTTTTCATTTCCGCAATTTTCCCCTGATGAAGGACGATTCCGCCAATCAACTGAACATCGAAATGACGCATGCCAAGGGTTCTGACCGATGCCTCGCGAACAACGGCAAAAGCCTCCGGAAGCAGGTCATCCAGAGTTTCACCCGTGATGAAACGATTTTTGAAGCTGTCTGTCTGATTTCTAAGCTCCGCATCACTCATAGCCTTTATAGAAGTCTCCAGTGCGTTGATTTTATCAACGATCGGAGAAATCCGCTTCAGTTCCCGTTCATTCTTGCTGCCAAAAATCCGGGTCAAGAAATTTGATATCATGCCTGCCACTTCTTTCTAAAGTGATCGTGAAAACGTGAGTGCGCAACATCTTGAAATAATGCCGCTCTCCCGCTTTTTATCCATCCATCCCTATCAGCTATACATCCCATGTGTTCTGCTTCTGCTCTTTCTGCTCTTCTGATCTTCTTAACTTCTGCTCTTCCTGTCTTCCCAACTTCCATCCGTCCCTCTCAAACGCCCTCACATCACCAATATTAATTCAGAGCACCGCTCTGACTGAGTGCCAGCCCTCACCCCTTCTCGGTACAGGGATCAGGGTCATCCTTGATTTTTTCAACGTTATCCCCATAAGGACGGGTTGAAATCTCATGAATATCGGTCAGAATCAGTTCCGCGGCAATTTCTGCGGCATCGGTGATAATCTCCCGACAATGCAGGGCATGTTCCCGGCAGAGCCATTGGTCCTGCCATTTCGCCGTCAGATCCCGGCAAAGGGTGTGGCCATATTTTTCCTTCAGCCGGTTGGGAAGCTGATTAAAGATTCGATACAGGCCAGGCTTTCCATAAAGCTGATCTGCTGCCTTTTTCATGGCGTCCCGGCCATCACCTTCGGGAAGGCCGCTTCTGCCGTGAACAGCACTGACCGCCAGAACCGAGCCGGTGACTGCACCGCAGGTGTCTCCAAAAAGCCCGACGCCGCCGCCAAAACCTGTCGCCAGTTTTTGCACTTCCTGAGGCAACCCGGTATCGATCAGGCTGAGAACCGCCTCCAGCACACATTCCGCGCAGTTGTATCCTTTTGAAAAATTTTTTCTGGCCCGCTGTTTGATTTCCTGAATTTTTTCTTCGGTGTTCATAGTCAGCATTCCTTATATTTTTCTTTTGGGGGATATGGTCGATGGTCCGTTACCGGGTTTACCGAAATAGGCCTATCCCCTCAATGCTTCCTTGTGAAATGAATTTTCTGAAAGCCTATAGCCAGTTAATCTGAAAAACAGTTAACCGGCAAACATCACGACAATTTTTTGTGCCAGATCCATGGAACTGGTAAACGCGGGAGAAATCGGATTCAGGACATGAATGGCACGGCCATCCCGGATCACCATAAAATCCATGACCAACTCTTTTGATTTCCAGTCCACCAGTTGGGGGCGAATGCCCACTTTGTGTGTGGATTCAAGATCATCGGGACTCAGACGCTGAACCAGTGCGGCCGCATCCCGAAAGAAAAATGGAAACAGGTATTTCCGGGGTTCGGTCAATGCGACATTCCGAAATTTGGAATTGGTCAGAAACAGCGTGGCATCGCTGCTCAGAATCTGAAACATTTCCGAATCAATCCCTTCCAGTATGCCGTAATTCTCACGCCCCAAAGCCGGAATCGCGGTTGGCCCCAAATAAACATCCCCATATACATTCCGGGTGAAATGAACACCCAGAAACGGATTTCGAATGTCCGGAACCGGATAGATGCTGCCGCGGATCAAGTGGGATTTTGATGCCTTCAGCCGGTAATAGATGCCTTTGAAGGGAATGAGACGGTAGTCATTTCCGATGCCGAATGCTTGAGACACCCGATCACAGCAGGCACCCGCGGCATTGACAAACCATTTGAATAGAATCTTCCCCTGGCTGGTCACAGCCGCCTGACTTCCGGAAAGTCCCTGAAATGCACAGTTGAAGAGAAATCTGACTTTGCCGGATGATTCCAGGTCGGTTTTCAGTTGAGCCAGCACCCGTTTGGGGTCAACGACCGCTGTATAATGGGAAAACAGGGCGTTTTGGATGGTTCTGGCATTCGGCTCAATTGTTGACAGATCCGCCTCATGAAGCCAGTCAACCTTTGCGCCGTTGGCCATGGCCCTCTCATACAGGGTCCTCAAGATCGGCAGCTCGGATTCGTTTCTGGCCACAATGACCTTGCCGGTAGCCAATATGGGTAATCCCTTTTCATGGCAATACTGGCGCATCAGGAAATTACCGTTCAGGCACGACCCGGCTTTCATGCTGTCCGGAGCATAGTAAATGCCTGCATGAAGAACACCGCTGTTCCGCCCGGAAGCATGTTTGCCCAGATCCGGTTCTTTTTCAATGATCAGGATATTTTCCCAACCGTGATGAACCAGTTCTCTGGCGATGGTAAGCCCCATGATTCCGGCACCGGTTATCAGCACGTCTGCATAATTTGAATTCATTTTGATTGGAAACCCGTTTTTTTTCCAGAATGAGATATGGCGGTTCAGAAAAAAGCGCGTAATCCTTATGATTGTACAAATACCACAGTTTTCGGTGTTATTCATCCATTTTGTTTCAGATCACGGTTTCATGAATCCATCATTCGGGCCGGATTCAGCATCTGAAAGAATTTTCCAGGAAACAACGGCAACGATACTGACCGGATATGCGTTTATCGGTAATCCAATAAAACCGAGAAAACCACGAGGATAAACAAGGTTGGAGTCTGACGAAAAGTTATGGCATGATCGAACAAAAATCAAGAGGGGTTGTCAGAAACCTGACAACCCCTCTGTATCGGTAATACAAATATCAGTCAGAAAAACATCGTTTTCGGGAACTTGTTGTTTTAATTGGTCGGGACGACTGGATTTGAACCAGCGACCCCAGCGTCCCGAACGCTGTGCTCTACCAGGCTGAGCCACGTCCCGACTTGATGGGGTTTTTAAGCTACCAGTAAAAAATTGTCAATGGTAAAAGTAAAATTCAGGCCCTTTTGGTCCAAAAGCCGGGATGCATATCCATCAATGGCCAAACGGATGATCGATGATAATGGTCTGATCCCTCCCCGGCCCAACGGATACGATGGTCACCGGAACCCCTGTCAGCGCCTCGATCCGTCGAATGTATGCGACAGCATTTGCCGGCAGTTCCGACAGGCTGCGCGCGCCGGATATGTCTTCCTTCCATCCGGAAATCGATTCATAAACCGGTTTGCAGGCTGCAAGTACGTTCAAATTTGCCGGAAAATCCCTCAAAATGGTTCCCTGATAGTCATATCCCGTACAAATGAATAAATCTTCCAGACCTCCCAGAACATCCAATTTGGTAATCGCAAGGCCTGTCAGCCCGTTCAGCCGGGTCGCATTGTTCAAAATGACGGTATCAAGCCAACCGCATCGTCGCTTTCTACCTGTGGTTGAACCGAATTCCGCACCTTTTTGTTGAATCCGGTCACCAATGTCATCAAAAAGTTCAGATGGAAACGGTCCCTCCCCTACCCGGGTGGTGTAGGCCTTGACAATGCCAACGACCCCGGTGATGGCTTTTGGGCCTACTCCGGACCCACAGCAGGCATTTGCGGATAATGTGTTGGAGGACGTTACATACGGGTATGTTCCATGATCAATATCAAGATGGGTCCCCTGTGCGCCTTCAAACAAAATTTGATCACCGTTTGCCATGGCCAGATTCAGTGCCGATGAAACATGGGCGATATGAGGTCCCAGTCGTTCGGCATACCCGCTGTACTGGCGGATGATGGCATCCGGGTCAACCGGTTCGACGTGTAAAAATTGTTCCAGATAGAAATTCTTTTCCTCAATGACAGACCGGATCAGTTCTTCAAACAGAGATGTATCCATCAGTTCGACAAACCGGATTCCCCGTCGGGCCGCTTTATCCTCGTAACATGGACCGATCCCTCTTCCGGTCGTTCCGATCTTCTTGTCACCTTTCATCAACTCCCTGGCGATATCGATCTCTCGATGGTATGGCATGATCAGATGCGCTCTGTCGCTGATCTTCAATCTGTCCGGACTGACATCAACGCCTTTTTCAGCCAAATAATCCATTTCCTGAATCAGTACCTGCGGATCGACAACGACCCCGTTTCCGATCATACAGATCTTGTTTTGAAGAATTCCGGATGGAACCAGATGACTGATAAACTGCTCATTATTGACAACCATCGTATGTCCGGCATTGTTTCCACCATGGAAACGGACGACCACGTCTGCTTTTTCAGCCAGCAGATCAACAATTTTACCCTTGCCCTCGTCTCCCCATTGCGTGCCGATAATGATGATATTCGCCACAACTCACTCCTCATTTCCGTTTGGATTTGAAAAACGACTGAATAATCGTTTTGCATTCATCTTCGCATACTCCCGATATCACTTCGGGGTGATGATTGAACCGCACATCCTGTCCCAGGTGATATAATGATCCGCATGCCCCCCATTTGGGGTCTTTTGCACCAAAAATAACGGCTGCAATTCTGGCATGGATCGCAGCCCCCATACACATGACGCAAGGTTCAATGGTAACATACAGCCTGGTGTTTAACAACCGATAATTCCCGACTCTAAGGCATGCTTCCCGGATGGCCATGATTTCTGCATGGGCTGTGATATCGCAACAGGATATGGTTTGATTATGGGATGCCGCCAGAATATCTCCTGAGGCACTGACAATTACGGCCCCGACCGGGACTTCATCATCAGTGGCAGCCACCAGTGCCTTTTCCAGGGCCAGTTTCATGTAATACGAATGTGATTGCATGAATCGTATGTATCATACATCGATCATGAAATTCAAAATGAACTATTGATTGACATATTTTATGAGATGCAATATAAAAGTCAGGTTTTCGTAAGGCATACCGCTTTTTGCGCCCGTAGCTCAGATGGATAGAGCGCCGGACTACGAATCCGTAGGTCGGGGGTTCGAATCCCTCCGGGCGCGCCAGCCACATCAGGGAAAGCCAAAATGAAATCAGTTGAAACCTGTCTTTCGTTCTGTTAAAGATGAAGATAGTCCATGGTGGGTGTAGCTCAGTCGGCAGAGCACCGGGTTGTGGCCCCGGTTGTCGAGGGTTCAATCCCCTTCACTCACCCTTCTTACCGACTTTTGCGCCTGTAGCTCAGATGGATAGAGCGCCGGACTTCGAATCCGTAGGCCGGGGGTTCGAGTCCCTCCAGGCGCGCCAATTTCGTAATTTTATTTCAAAGGGTTAACCAATCAGGGTTAACCCTTTTTTCTTTTGCAAACGTCAATAGTGCCCATCAGAAAATGATATGGGCTATCAGCGCTACGCAAAAGCCGAACAGCGCGGCCGGAGGATATCCGTGAGAATTGATTTCAGCGTTCCAGAATTTTTCCAATTCCTGAAATGACCACAGTCGAGGGAACGTGATCGCCAAAGATCAACCAATGGGCGTCGCATTTTCCCCTTGTCGATATCGGTGGATTTCAGACGGCTTCCCTCGAATCATCTAATTTCTTTTTCACCGGACCGGCAGCCACCACATACACCAGAACGGACGCGGAATTCAAGCCCAGCAGACGCTGCGCTTCCGCATCGTAAAGGGCTCCGATGCCGCAACTGCCAAGGCCCAGTGCGGTCGCTCCCAGATACACCACATGTCCCAGACGCCCGGCGGTGATCATGGCGTACCGGTATCCCCTTGGGCCCCACTGCCTGTCAATCACATCCAGATTCGTCATAAACAAAAAATGAACCCCGGCATGGGCCAGCCATTTCTGATCCAGGCAGACGGCGGCCATCTCATCCGTCACTTGACGTTCAAACACGCAGTGGAGACGGCGTTGCCGGACATCGATCAGATAAAACCCGGGTGGCATACCCGCCACATTTCCTGTCAGCAATCCCACAGCCATGGCGGATGAATACGCATGATCGCTGTCATCCGATGCTCTGCAAATCAAATCCAGGAGAAACGTCAATTGAGAATGACGCATGGGATGCGGAATAAAATTTCTGTGGGAGCGGCGGCTGTAAACCGTTTTGGAATAGGGAAGGATTGTTTGTTCGAGAGGCTCCCCATCATTCAACCCATTCGGATAATGGATAGGGCGGAAAGACGCATAAGATACGCCCAGACAGGTGAACATGTCCGCGGTTGGTACAGTCAATCCAGAATTGCCGATCCCGGCCTGATGAATGTCTAAAATTTCTTTATACCGGATTTCGTTATCAGACGTTTTGCTTGCCTCGCGAATGCGTTTCGGCAATGGGTCAACCGAAATATTTGGCGGGATAACGGGCAGGATATCCGCACTGGCCGTTTCCTTGGCGTACACATGAATGAACCCGATACTGACTTCCTTTTCCGGATCAAGGCCAAGCAGATGATTGACGGCTGGATCATCAAACGCAACCACCAGCCGGCAGGTTTTTCCAGCGGCCCGGATTGCCAAACGCAGGTTTTCCATGACATGGCCGGCATCCATCATCACATAACGATAGGCCCGTCGCCTGTATTTCCATGCGCTGCGAAAAAAGATGCCGGTAATCACAAACACCGCGACCGGATCAGATGTCCCGGTTTTGACAGAATCTCTCATTGCCGGAACAAAATTTCCCTGGCGCAGCCGGGTGAGACACCTGTTGTGAACGCCGCAATGAAAGACACCGGAAGGCAGATCGTCGCTGCCCGGCCACACCAGGTAAATCTCATTGGGATACAGGGCTCCGGCAGACGGCGCACTGCGAAAATAAAAATCCCCCCCGCCTTGCCGGATTTTTCCGGTCAACCCGTTTCCCAGATACAGAATTCTGGACAGGTCTTCCAAATCCAGTGTCCCTTCAGATGATGATATGTCTTCAAACCCGGCCACCCGGCTTAAGGTTCCTTGATACAAATCCCTGATTTCCGGAAGATGGAACGGCTGTATTCCTGAATAAATCTTGTAAGGCAGCGGTTGGTTCTGCCAGTCCAGAACATGGGGTTCCATGAGATGTCGGTTGTAACGGGTGGATTGATGATAGGAAAATGATGTCGGCATTTTTAGGGTCCTGCTGTCTTGTTATCAGGCCTGATCCAGAATCTTTAAACAGGCTCTGAGGGTCTGTATAATAAACCGTCGTAACTACTCAGGTATTCAGGAGTCAGAATTCAGGAGCCAGAATGAGGGACCCATCAAAGAAGTTTGAAGACGTGGTGTTTTGTCGGACCCATCAGTTTGTGCATGCTGGTTATCACTTGACGCAATCCTTCCCACGCTCAAAAATCTATGGACTGTCTTCCGTTGATTGAAGAAGTCAGTAAATTACTGGAAGCTTCCGTGCGGGCTATTCTGGATTCTGACTACTGAATTCTGAATACCGGGGTAGCTACAAACCGTCTTAAACAATGTCATCCAATCGCGTTTTTTATTGTATCGGCAATGGTCTGACAATATGATTGAACCTGGCTGAGGGACGGCCCTTCGACCATGACGCGACACAGGGGCTGGGTCCCGGAATACCGAACCAGCACGCGCCCCTCTTTGCCAAGACGGGATTCAACCGATTGAATCGTACGCAGCACACCCGGCAGGGATTGGATATCCGGCTTGGTTTTGACCTGAACATTGATCAATACCTGGGGAAAAACGGTCATGATCTGTTTGAGATCAGACAGGGACTGATTTTCGCTGGTCAGGATATCCAGAATCTGAAGGGCGCTCAGAATGCCATCTCCGGTGGTGTGTCGATCCAGAAAAATCAAATGTCCGGAATCCTCTCCACCCAGAATCGATCCGTTTTTTTTCATGGCTTCCATGACATGGCGGTCGCCCACACGCGCGGCAACATGTTGAATATCCAGCTTTCGCAAAGCTGACCGAAGCCCCATATTGCTCATGACGGTTGTCACCACCAGATTGTTTCTGAGACGGCCGGATTCCTTGAATTGTTTGGCACAGATGGCGATGGCCTGATCCCCGGTCAGAATGGTCCCGGTTTCATCGCAGACAACGACCCGGTCTCCATCCCCGTCAAATGCGAATCCAACGGTCGCACATGTTTTCTGAACATGTGCGGCAAGTGCCGATGGTTGCTCGGATCCACACCGGTCGTTGATATTCCTGCCATCCGGATGAGCGGACAGAACCTCGACATGTGCCCCAAGCTGGGCGAACACATCAGGGGCTACCTGTGCCGTCGCTCCGTTTGCGCAGTCCAGTACGATTTTGATGCCCTTTAATGAAAAACCTTCAGAGGCACTTTGAATTAAAAAATCCCGATAACCGGTGTCCGCATCATGGTGGTAACGGATTTGGCCGGACCGTTCGGGGGATGTATTTTTTTGGGGGGAGGCATCGTCCAGAATCATCTGTTCAAGGGATGTTTCCAATGTTTCGGATAGCTTGAACCCCTTCGAATCAAACACCTTGATGCCGTTGTCCGTCCAGGGATTATGGGATGCGGATATGACGATACCGGCCGCTGCCTGAAGCGACCGGACTGTGTACGCCACGCCCGGCGTGGGGATGACCCCCAGCATCAGCACATCCATGCCGGATGCGCTGATACCGGCAGCCAGGGCATGTTCGAACATATCGCCCGACCGCCGGGTATCTTTTCCAATGACAATGGACGCGGAACCGTTATCAGCAAAAAAATGGCCAATCCCTTTCCCGATGGATAAAACCATTTCAGCGGTCATGGGATACACGTTGACCGCATTCCGAATGCCATCGGTTCCAAATAATGTGGACATATTCGACATCCCCTGTGGTTTTTGGGTTTAATTACAGGTTGTAAGGTCAGTCTTCAATCCGCTGTTGATCCTTGCCCGTCAGTCTGAAAAGCCGGCCGGGCAGACGGTTCACATCAGATATAGCTTTCAAGATAAAGATTTTGGGTGTGTTATCGGTCGGGGATGGCCCAAAAAGGCCTATCCCCTCCCTGCTGCCTTCCCAAAATCATTATCTTAAAAGCTATAGCCATTTGGATTTAAAGACTGCCATTTCCAGGCATCCCGGCACATGTCGTGAATATCCCGGACCGCTTTCCATCCCAGTTCCTGAAAGGCCAGTGTCGGATCCGCGTATGCAACGGCAATATCACCGGCCCGCCGATCGACAATCCGATAGGGAACCGATCGACCCGATGCCTGCTCAAATGCCGCCACCATTTCCAGAACGCTGGTGCCAATTCCGGTTCCCAGGTTGCAGGTCAGGATACCGGGACTGGATTTCAGGTGTTCCAGTGCAAAGAGATGACCGGCCGCCAGATCCACCACATGAATGTAATCCCGGACACCGGTTCCATCCGTCGTGGGGTAGTCATTCCCAAAAACCCGTAATTCGGATCTGGATCCCACGGCAACCTGGGCCACAAACGGCAGCAGATTGTTGGGAATGTCATTGGGGTCCTCACCAATCAGGCCGCTCTCATGCGCACCGACCGGATTGAAGTATCTCAGAATCGCCACGTTCCAGGCAGGGTCGGCTTTGGCCATATCCCGAAGCATGTCCTCCACCATGAGTTTGGTCCGACCATAGGGATTGGCGGGATTGAGTGGAAAATCCTCACGGATCGGTACGCTGGCCGGATCACCATAAACCGTGCAGGATGAGCTGAATACCAGATTTTTCACCGCGAATTCGTTCATGACTTCAAACAGAACGATGCTTCCCATGACATTGTTCCGATAGTAAAGCATGGGGTTTTCAACCGACTCGTTCACGGCTTTGTAACCGGCAAAATGAATGACCGCATCCACATGGCCCGATTGAAACACGGCGGTCAGGGCGCTTTTGTCCGTCAGATCGACCCGATGGAACCGGATGGATTTTCCGGTTATTTTTTCGACCCGATTCACCGCTTCAATCTTGCTGTTCGCCAGATTGTCCACAACAGTCAATCTGTGCCCGGCATGGAGCAGTTCGATACAGGTATGGCTGCCGATGTATCCGACGCCGCCAGTGATGAGAATGTTCATGGCGTATCATCCTTTATTTTTATCAGACTGGCTGCAAAAAATCCGTCCATGTTGCACCGATGGGGAATGGTCCTCAGATATCCATTGGAATCGATCAAGGGCCGCCCGGCATCTGGAAAACCGGTCAGATCGTGATCCACGGTCAACCCGGGATATGTCTTCAGAATAAAATCAATCACCTCATCCGTTTCCTCCGGCTCCATGCTGCACACCGCATACACCAGATGACCGGAGGGTTTCAACAGGGGAATCATCTTTTCCAGAAGCCGTTTTTGGCGAACCTGATAGGCCATCAGGTTCTGGCGGGATGCGCGCCATCGGATGTCCGGATTTCGGCGCAGCACCCCAAGCCCCGAACAGGGGGCATCCAGAAGAATTCGGTCAAAGCAAGCAGGCAGATCCGGTTTTAAGTCAGAATGCCAGTCGTACACCCGGGTGGAGACATTCGACACCTTGAGCCGCCGCATCTCGGTATTCAGAAGCTCGGTCTTGTCCGACTGCATATCCACGGCAAAAATCTGGCCCGAATCGTTCATCAATTGAGCCATATGCCCGGTTTTTCCCCCTTTTCCCCCACAGGCATCCAGAACGGTTTCACCCGGTTGCGGATTAAGCATCAGGCTGACAAGCTGGGCTGCCTCGTCCTGTACTTGAAATTCGCCCCGTTCAAAGCCGGAAAGCTGGCTGACCCCTGTTTTCAGTTGAATCAGCCGGATACCGTCAGGGGAAACATCGGTCAGTTCCAGACGGCCAACCTGCTGAATCAGTGCCTGAGACAGGGAGGGCCTGTTGGTATTTAACCTGTGGGTGCGAAGGGTGATGGGGGGAATGGTGTTTAAATGGGTACACAGTTCACTGGTTTCCGACACGCCAAACCGGTTGATCCATCGGGTAACGATCCATTCGGGCATGGAATGGGTGATGGAAATGGCCTGAACCGGATTTTTTTCAATATCCGGAAAGGCGACCGATTGATGATGGCGAACCACCTGGCGCAATACACCGTTCACAAAACCGGTCAGCCAGGGCTTGCCGATCTGTTTGGCCAGGTTGACCGATGTATTGACCGCGGCGGAAACCGGAATACGATCCAGATATAGAATCTGGAACAGGCCGATCCGCAGAATCCAGAAGATATCCGGATCCAGCCGACCCGATGGGGTTTTTGAAAATTGATGGAGTATCCAGTCGAGTCTGGATCGGGATCGCAGCACGCCATAGACAATGGCATACACCAGATGCCGGTCGGGTGGCGAAATCGTGTGATTTATTTCCAAATGGTCGGACAGGATGCGATCCAGCGTTTTGTCACTCTTTGAAAGCGAGAGCAGAATATTCAGGGCAAGGCTGCGGGAATCGGCGGAAAGACTGGGTGGCATGGTTGTCTTCATCAGGACAGCAGGGCTCCGACCGCAACCGGCCGGCCTTTCAGGAAGTCACCGATCGAAAGCCGTTTTCCGGATTCCAGTTGAACCGTTATCAGCGACAAGACATGGCTGCCGCAGGCAACCCACAGTTCATCGGATGGTCCCCGGATGATGGTCCCCGGAATATCCGTTACAGCCATGGATACGGCTTTGGCCTGATGGATTTTCAGACGTCTGCCGTCCAAAAAGGCATGGGCACCGGGCCATGGTGTAGTTCCCCGAATCCGGGCATCGATGTCTTCCGCGGACTGGTTCCAGTCGATATGTCCATCCGACTTTTTCAGCATGGGCGCATAGGTGGCCAAGGCATGATTCTGAGGGGATGCAAATTTGCAGATCATATCATAATTGGAAACGGCATCCATCAGCAGGATGGCGCCGATGGATGCCAGACGGTCATGGAGACCGGCTGCAGTATCTTCCGGACAGATGGGCGTTGATTGGGTCAACAAAATATCCCCGGTATCCAGGCCCGTATCCATTTTCATGATCGTCACGCCGGTTTCGGCATCCCGATTGATGATGGCCCACTGAATCGGCGCCGGTCCCCGGTATCGGGGCAGAAGCGACGCATGGATATTCACACATCCCATCCGTGGAATATCCAGGATAGCGGCAGGCAGTATCTGTCCATACGCCACGACAACGATCAGATCCGGAGCGGCTTTGGTTAAGATATCAAGGGTATCCTGTGATTTGAGGGAATGGGGTTGAAACACGGGACAACCCCTTTGAAGCGCGGCCTGTTTGATCGGCGATGGCAGAATTTTTTTCCCTCTGCCAACGGGTCGATCCGGCTGGGTGATCACCATCACCACATCATGCGTGGATCGGTAAAGGGCATCCAATGCAGGAACTGCGAAATCCGGCGTGCCCATAAAAATGATTCGACGGGATGATTTCATGATTATTTCTGCTTCAGACGCTTTAAAATCCGTTTTTTATACAGGCTTCGCTTCAACATGCTGATCCGGTCGATAAACAGAATTCCGTTCAGATGATCGATTTCGTGTTGGAGGACAATGGCATGAAACCCTTCTGCTTCGATGCGAACAGGTTTTCCCTCTCTGTCGACTGCCTCAACCAGAATCCGTTCAAAGCGTTTGACGTCGGACCGGAAATCCGGAACGCTCAGGCAGCCTTCCCCCTCTGAAATGATTTCACCTTCATAAGATATGATTTTGGGGTTGATGAGGGTGGATAAAAGCGGTTTTTCCTCCCTGGGCTGAATGTCATAAATCAGAAGTTGCCGGTTCAGGCCCACCTGGTTTGCAGCCAGCCCCACGCCAGGGGCCTGGTACATGGTTTTGGCCATGACATCGATTGTTTTCTGAAGGTTTCCATCAATCTCGGTAACGGGTTCTGCAGGTTTTAACAGGATTTCATCCGGAAATGTGAATATTTTAAGTAATTCCATAGCGTCATACGGTCTGGGCTTCACGGCTCAGATGGAAAATGTTGATGCCGGTGATCATGACAGAGATCAAACCGACAAGAATGACGGGAAACATCTGTACCGCGTGGTTGGCCAGTGTAAAACCAGCGGCATCTGACGCGGAAATGCCAAACAGTGACAGCGCAAATACACCACCGGCCTCCCAGATTCCCCAGAATCCAGGAACCGATGGAATGGCGATGAAAAAACAGACGATGATCATGACGATCATGATTTTCATCGGGCCAAGTCCGATACCCGGGGAGCCCAGTGACATGGTATAGTAGGACAGCCCGGCGATACCCCAGATCAAGAGGGACAAGATCACGCAATGTGCCAGTTTTACTGGAGATTTGATCAATTCGAATCCGCTGGCGACCTGATGAATGATTCGCGTCACGGGCCGGCTGATCCGGTTTTCCAAAAAATGCCGAAATACAACATGCCCGAAAGCAAGCACCGGCAGCCGGTTCACGATGCCACATATCCAGTTACGGGAAACATCAATGCTGATCATCAGGATTCCCAGGATCAGAACGATGCTCAATTTTACGGTTCCGGATGCCAGTCTGACCAGGGTATCGCGATTCAGAACAACATCACCGAATGTCATCTGAAGCGATGAATCGATACGAACCGTCGCCATCATCCAGGCAAACAGCAGAATCAGAACCAGCGCATCCAGCACCCGTTCGGTCGCCACGGTGGCCAACCCTGTAGAAAAAGGAATAGAATTGTTCTTTTTTAGAATCACGGGTCTGGCGACTTCACCGACCCTGCCGGGCAGAATGCAGTTCATCATGAATCCGATCATCAGGGGATGAAATGCCTGCCAGTAAGGAAGATGTGCCGTGGTTTCCACAATCAGCTTCCATCGATACGCCCGAATCGCAAAGCTTGTCACCACCAGGATGACCGAGAGGCTGGCCCACCGGATGTCAATCGATTGAAAATAGGCTGCCAGTTCTGACATCGGCACATTCCTGAATGCCAGAACCATGGCAATAGCAGATATGGCAACGCCTGCTGCCAGGGATATCCACAGTTTAACAGGGGTCATTGGGTGATTGCCGGAAAGACAGGATACGCTGTGCTTCTTCAATATCGGTTCGAATCTGCTGGGACAGGGCTTCGATTCCGGAAAACTTTTTTTCATCCCGAATCCGTTTTATAAAATTCACCCGGATTCGTTTCCCATAGATATCATTGTGAAAATCCAGAATATGAACCTCGACCGTAAAGAGGTGATCGCTGAATGTCGGGCTGTATCCGATATTGGCCACACCTTGGAATGTTTTGTCAAGGCAGTCGACAGTGACCGCATAGACACCGGTTTTGGGGCAGATTTCATCCTGCAGTTGAATATTGGCAGTGGGAAAGCCCAGCAGTTTGCCGCCCCTGTTCCGGCCCGTCACCACGGTCCCGCGAACCTGATAATGTCTGCCCAGAAGTTTTTGGGCGTTTTCCATATGGCCTTCCATGACCAGTTCCCGAATTCGGGTGCTACTGATGCGGTCGGGCCAGATTCCGGCCGTCTGAATCCAGTCGGAGATGATCACCTCAAAGCCCAGCTCCGCCGCAAGGGTCTTCAACAGATCGATATTGCCTTTACGATTTTTTCCAAATGTGTAATCCTTTCCGGTCACAATGACTTTTACGCCAATTTTGTCGATCAGAATGTCCCTGACAAACCGGTCCGCCGGAATGGCTGCAAATTCAAATGTAAACGGAATACAGATCAACACATCGATTCCGGAACTGGCAATGAGTTCGGATTTCTGCTCATACAGGGTGATAAGGGGTGGATCGCCGTTTTTTTTGAGCACCCGCAGCGGATGGGGTTCGAATGTCATGGCAATGGCTGTTCCCCCGATAGCGTCAGCCTTTTCAATCACTTCGTGAAACAGGGCCTGGTGCCCGATATGAACGCCGTCAAAATTTCCGATGGTGATAACGGCATTGGGAAACGGACGGGAAATGTGATCCAGATCGTCTATGATTTCCATGAAGGGTTTCTTATCCTGAATTATCAACTTGACAACAAATTAAAACATATGTATTTAGAACGAAATTGATTTTAAATCAATCTTCTTTTTCCGTTTTTATGCCGAAGTGGCGGAACTGGTAGACGCGCTAGGTTCAGGGTCTAGTGAAGGAGCCTTCATGGGAGTTCGAGCCTCCCCTTCGGCACCACAAAAAAATCAAGCCCTTATGGAATGAATTTTCCATAAGGGCTTTTTTTGTTTCGAGAAGAATACCAGTCCGGTTTTCTGAAGGTCTATATCCCCAGATAGGCCCGTTTGACAGCTTCGTTTGTCAGAAGATTGGCCGCCGTATCCGCTATGGTGATACATCCGTTTTCCATGACATATCCCTTGTGGGCGACATGCAGTGCCATGTTGGCGTTCTGCTCCACCAGAAAGATGGTCGTGTTGCTTTCCGTATTGATTTTTCTGATGATTTCAAAAATCTGTCTGACGATCAGCGGGGCAAGCCCAAGCGAGGGTTCATCCAGCAGCAAAAGCCTTGGTCGGGCCATCAGCGCCCGCGATATGGCCAGCATCTGCTGCTCTCCGCCGCTTAAGGTTCCGCCGGCCTGATGACGGCGTTTTTCCAGAATCGGAAACAGATCCATGACATATCCCATATCTTTTTTAACGTTTTCTTTATCTCTGCGCAGAAACGCACCCATGTCCAGGTTTTCGGTCACGGTCAGATAAGGAAAAATCCGGCGGCCCTCCGGAACCTGGGAGATACCCATTGCGACAATGTGATCCGGATTCATGGCATGAATGGGTGTTCCCATAAAGTGAATTTCTCCGGACCGGGGCGGTGTAATGCCGGATATGGACATCAGGGTGGTGGTTTTGCCCGCGCCGTTGGCGCCGATCAACGCAATGATCTCGCCTTCCGACACATCCATGCTGACATCTTTCAGCGCCTGAATATTGCCGTAAAAGGTGCAGACCCGGTTAAGCTGCAGCATGAATATCCTCTCCCAGATAGGCTTTAATGACGACGGGATTGTCCCGGGTTTCCTGCGGGGTTCCCTCCGCAATTTTTTTGCCATAATCCATGACATAGATTCGATCAGACAGGCTCATGACCAGTTTCATGTCATGTTCGATTAACAGGATGGATATCTCCTCCTGATCCCGGATACGGGTGATGAGCTCATCCAGTTCACAGGTCTCGATCGGATTCATTCCGGCCGCAGGTTCATCCAGAAGTATCAGAAACGGGTCCGTTGCCATGGCCCTGGCGATTTCCAGACGCCGCTGGGCACCATAGGGCAGATTTTTGGCCAGATCGTTCACATGGGCTGCCAGTCCGATTTTTTCCAGAATGGTATAGCTGTCATCCACCACATGCTGTTCTTCTTCCCGGGTTTTGGATCCGCGAAAAACCGCTCCGGCAATTCCGGATCGGGTTCGGCAATGGCGGCCGATCATCACGTTTTCCAGCACCGACATATTGGGAAAGAGCCGGATATTCTGAAAGGTGCGGGCCATTCCCCGCTCGGTAACCTGATTGGGCTTCAATCCGTTGATCCGCTGACGGCTTTTTCCCGTCCCTGAATCCGGATCATGGATGAAGACATCACCTTTGGTGGGGTTATAAATGCCGGTGATGCAGTTAAAAAAAGTGGTCTTCCCTGCACCGTTCGGCCCGATCAGGGCTACGATTTCACCCTGGCGTATCTGCATGCTCAAATGATCAAGCGCCCGCAGGCCGCCAAAATCCATGGTCAGATCGACGACGTCAAGAATCGGTTTCATATGGCTTCAGTTGTGTCGGGCAAAGGCGTTTTTCCCCTGAATGTATAGGTTCGACGAACATTGGCAATGATTCCCTGGGGTCTGAACACCATCATGATGACCATGATGGCACCAAAAATCAGCATTCTGAATTCTGAAAATGCCCTCAGATATTCCGGAAGCAGAATCAGCGTGATGGCGGCAATCATGACCCCCAAAATGGAGCCCATGCCGCCCATGACCACAATGGCCAGAATCATGGCCGATTCCAGAAAGGTAAAGCTGGCCGGATTGATGAATGTGGTTTTGGCGGCAAAGACGACTCCCACCATCCCGGCCCATGTGGCGCCCAGCGCGAATGCCGTCAGTTTGGTGCGGGTTTTATCGATGCCCATTGCCTGACAGGCGATTTCATCTTCGCGAAGCGCGACCCACGCCCTGCCGATTCGGGAGTTCTGAAGCCGGTTCACCACGAAAATGGTGAAGAGTGTCATACCGATCATCAAAAAATACAGATAAATGATGGATTGATTCAGTGACAGGCTGATTCCGAACAGCCCGGGCCGGTCAATGCCGCTGATGCCGCTGGGCCCAAAGGAAAACGCATTCCAGTTTTCCAGGATCAGTCGGATGATCTCACCAAACCCCAGGGTGACAATGGCCAGATAATCCCCCCGCAGCCGAAGAACCGGAAAGCCAAGCAGAATGCCAAAACCGGCCCCCATCAGCGCGCCGACCGGCAGTATGGTCCAGAAGCCCAGTCCAAAATGATGGTTCAGGAGTCCATAACTGTAGGCGCCGACCGCATAGAATGCCACGTATCCCAGGTCCAGCAGTCCGGCCAGACCAACAACAATGTTGAGCCCCAGTCCCAGAACCACATACATGAGCGCCGTGATCATGATGTTGGTCTGATATGTGGATACCACAAACGGAAATAAGGCTGCTACTACCGTAAGGCATGCCAGGGCCGGGGTATACCGGCGGGGGGAAGCGGCAATCCACTGATACAGGGATGTCCCGGTTTTTTCTCCCTGTTCGGTTTTCCTGGCGCCAAGCTCTTTTTTTCTTAAAAGATATCGCCAGAGAAACGAAAGAAAAAAGCTTCCGATGCCGATATAAAACATGTTTTCCCATCGCCAGACAATCAGTTTTTCGATGGGATTGACGCGAATCACCATGATTGGAAAGGTGAGAAACATGAACCATATCGATATCAGAACGGATTTTTTGATTTCTGAAAAAGTAACCATGATCAAACCTTTTGAGTGGTCGATCGCCCCAGAAGACCGGCGGGCCTGAAAATCAAAATGATGACCAGAAGCGCAAACGCAAACACGTCTTCATAATCGCTTGACACATATCCGGTGGCAAAACTTTCCGTCAGACCCAGCACCATGCTGCCCAGAACAGCTCCGGGAATGCTGCCGACGCCCCCCAGAACCGCAGCGGTAAACGCCTTGATACCGGCGATGAATCCGATATAAAAATTGATCTGTCCAATGTGTGACGCGATCAGAACACCCCCAACCGCAGCCAGAGCCGATCCAATAACAAAGGTCATGGAAATGACCCGGTTGACATTGACTCCGACCAGCATGGCCATGGCACGGTCCTGCGCCGTTGCCCGCATGGCTTTTCCGATTCGGGTGAATTTGATGATCAGCGTCAACGCAATCATCATAATAGTGGTGGTCAGAAGGATGACCAGTTCCGAGGCATTCAGGATATGGCTGTAGGGTTCCCAAAACTCAAAATCCGGAATCAGGGCGGGAAACGGCAGGAAATCTGATGTCTGAGCCAGAAGCACATAATTTTGAAGAAAAATGGACATCCCGATGGCACTGATCAACGGTGAGAGCCTGGGCGCATGACGCAGGGGCTTATAGGCGATTTTTTCAACGGTAAATCCGTAGGCAGATGAATAGATGACAGCCAGAAGTGTGGTGAGGATGATAATCGATAACTGATCGAAGCCTGACACAGTCAGAATGGTCGCTGCAATCAGGCCGGTGAATGCACCGATCATATAGATCTCGCCATGCGCAAAGTTGATCAGCTCGATGATGCCATACACCATGGTGTATCCCAAAGCAATCAGTGCATAAATGCTGCCCCGAGTCAATCCGCCCAGAAACAATTCAAGGAAATATTCCATTGGAGCCTTTTTGCGTGAGTCGTCGTTGGTGACGCGTGACGTGTCCTTCGTATAAGATTCTTCTGACCATGGTTTTTTTCATAAAAAAGATAAAAAAACAGGGGGCAGAATGCGACGTCGCCTCTGTCCCCTGTTTGACATGAGCCATGATGAATCACTTGGTCACTTCGACATATTTCCCGTCTTTAACCTGATAAACCGAGAATCCGACACCGATTGCATCACCCTTTTCATCAAATTTGATTTTTCCAAGCGGGGTTTCCACGTATTCGGTTCGAAGGGCCTTGATAATGGCATCATAATCGGTTGAACCGGCTTTTTGAATCGCGTTCAAAACGGCCTGGGTCGCGGCATAACCGTTCATGGAGAAAACGCCGACATCCTCACCATAGGCTTTTTTATAGGCTTCGCGGACCGCCTTGTCCATGGGGTTTTTGGAGGTGTCTTTGGGGCCGGTGGCATAAACGCCTTCGGCATATTTTCCGGCGACTTTGATAAAGGTGTCATCCTTGACACCGTCATCTGAGATAAAAACAGTCTTCATCTTGTCTTTTTTCATCTGGCTGACAATTTTGGAGGCTTCGGGATGGTATCCGCCAAAAATAACGCCTTCTGCCTGGGATTTTTTAATTTTCTGAACGACGGCCGAGTAATCGACAGCGCCGGGTGTGATGCCTTCGAACAGAACAACCTCGGCTTTTCCGGATTTTTCGATAAAGACCTTGGCAAATTCGGCCAGTCCTTTTCCATAGTCACCTTTGTCATGGAGCACGGCAATTTTTTTGAGTTTCAGGTTATTGATGGCAAAATCGACTTCCAGTTGCGCCTGAGCATCGTCTGATGCGATCGTTCTGAAGAAATTGGGATATTCTCCACTCTGAGTAAGATCCGGATTGGTAGCGGAGGCAGATATGGTAACGATTTTGGACGCTTTGTAGATACCGAGAGCGGCTTTGGTCGCGCCACTGCATACATGGCCGATAACCACCGGAACGCCAACGGACGCCAGTTTGGTTGCGGTGTTGGTGGCAACCTCGGGTTTGCAGACATCATCCTCGTCCACGATTTCCACTTTTTTCCCCAGGATTCCGCCTTTGGCATTGATGTCTGCAACCACCAGTTTTGCTGCTTTGACAATGGGCAGACCATAGGATGCCAGATCGCCGCTGTGCGCACCGCCAACGCCGATTTTCAGCGTGTCTTCAGCCAGTGCACCACCGACCATCATGAATGCCACAAAAATTGCCGCTAACATTGATATTAAAAGCTTTCCATAACCGTTTCTTCTCATGGCCGATTTCTCCTTGCATAAGGTTGATAATTAACGAACACGAATCAATAACTTGACCCTTTTATAATCAATTCCAATGGAATGAGTCAAGCGAAACGTTGACTGTATCATGAAAGGTGACGTGTTGAAGGAAAATGGTTGATCCGGGAAAACAGCCAGAAGACGGGGCAGATTGCCTGCAACGAACCACGAACGACGCGTCACGAACAGCGATCCACGATAAAACCGGTTGCAATTCCATCCCCGGCTGTATTACATAAATAACCCGTTTTTCAATTTCAACAGGAGATCGATCCCGGATTGAAACATATTGCACTGGTGATTAAAAACGACGACAATGCGATGCGAATGGCAGCGCAACTTGCAACGTGGCTGACGGATAAGGGTGTGACGGTTATCACCCGATGCAACTGGCCCTGCGGTTCTGAAGCGTTGAAACCAAACCAGGAAAATGCGCCGCCATTTCTGTCATGTGTCATCGTTCTGGGCGGAGACGGAACCTTTCTCAGCGCGGTCAGGTGGATTGGGAACCAGGCCATTCCTGTTCTCGGAGTCAAATTTGGCGAACTGGGGTTTTTGGCGGAAACCGCCGAGGAAAGCCTCTTCGATGTGGCCGAAGATATTCTCTGCCACAATTTTACCACGCGGACCCGTATGAGACTGGATGTCGGCCTGAAGCGGCATGACAAGGAAATTGTTCATGAAACCGTTTTGAACGATGTGGTGATCAATAAAGGAACCTTGGCCAGACTTGCCAGCATTCGAACCCTGCTGGATGGGTGCTACCTGACAACCTATAAAGCGGACGGACTGATCATTTCGACCCCGACCGGATCAACGGCCTATTCTCTGGCAGCCGGTGGTCCGATCCTGCATCCGGATGTACCAGGCATCATCATGACACCGATATGTCCGTTCACCCTGACCATACGCCCCCTGATCATTCCGGATACCCTGACCATCGAAATCGCACTGGAAAGAAAATCCCGGAATATCATGGTGACATTTGATGGTCAGGCCGGCATGGAAATGGATGAGGCCGATACGCTCATCATTCGGAAAAGCCTGTTTCCGGTTCATATGATCAATATCCCGGGGCAGAATTATTTTGATATCGTCAAGGCCAAACTGAGATGGAGCGGCGGCCGGGTTTAGATCATGCTGTGTTGACTATGCCCACCATGTCCAATATATAGCTTTCAAAATGGATTTTTGATTGCTGTCACCTTAAAACCTTCCCTTTTAAAAGAGGCGAACGTGAAACGACTGGTTATCTTAGTGTACCTGCTTTGTATTATCGGGATGGCGCCTGCGTGCGGTCCGGTCAACCTGTATCCCAACCTGCCACTCGATACGCCACAGCGGCATGTGTCCAATGGCATGACATTTCTGGAGATCGATAAAACAGAAGCGGCGCTTCAGGAATTCAATCGTGCACTGGAGCTGGATGCCCGGTATTCACCGGCCTTTGTTGGAATGGGTCTGACGTATGGAAGGCAGGGCGATATGGAAACCGGATTGACATATATGAAAAAAGCCGAGGAATATTGCCGGAATGATGAACAAAAAATAATGATCGAGGATGGATACAGGCAATTGAAGGCGATGAAACCCTGAGATACACTCAAACTGGGACCAATTGGGGACGTCTATGTTTTTATGCGTTATTCTGAAATCGATCAAACTCATTTTCTCATTCACTGAGATGGGAAAGGACCTGAAAGTCTGTCAGGCATGGGAACCACTGCCGATTCACCGTCAAATGGGGGACAACAAATGAATGCAGCAAATCTGTGGAATTCGAGTTCTCTGTTATTGGGTCTCATTTTGTGTGCCTGCATGTCGATGATAGCCGGACATTCGGCCATTGCCGCTCCAAATAAAGTCCAAATCGATTCAAACAGCGTTTCAGCCACCATCCACTGGCTGGGGCATGACGGGTTTCGAATTGATAGTGAGGGGATCGTGATTTATATCGATCCCTACAAAATCACCGGTGGGCCCAAAGCCGACCTGATTCTTATTACTCATGACCACAAGGATCATGCTTCGGTAGAAGATGTTGCCAAAATCCGGCAGGATGACACCATCATCGTAACGGTTGCCGCAGCCGCCGCAAAATTTTCTGGCCAGGTTCAGACCATGCAGCCGGGTGAAAACGGAATGGTGAAAGGAATTCCCATTCAGGCGGTTGCAGCCTATAACACCAATAAATTCAGAAGTCCGGGTGTGCCCTTTCATCCCAAGGAATCGGGTTATAACGGCTATATTCTGACAGTCAGGGGGATGCGGATCTATCATGCCGGAGATACCGATATCATTCCGGAGATGAAAGATTACCGGTGTGATGTGGCCCTGCTGCCGGTCAGCGGGACATATGTCATGACGGCGGAAGAGGCGGTTGAAGCCGTCAGTCTGATTCAGCCGGCCATCGCCATCCCCATGCATGTGGGAAAAGGCATCGGCAGCCTGGAGGATGCCGAACGTTTCAAGCAAAAATTATCGGTTCCGGTCATGATTCTGCCGTTGGAATCATAATGAAACGTGAGTATATGATCACGTAAGGGCGTTAGGGAGTTACGCATCTACGTTCTCATGACTTCACGCTTTGACACACTTACGGAGGTTTTATGCTGAAAAACGGTGCATTGACCGGGCTGACGGTCATCGATCTGTCCCGACTGCTGCCCGGCCCATATTGTTCCATGATTCTGGCCGACCATGGGGCTCGGGTAATCGCCATCGAGGACAAGCGGTTTATTGCGGATGGATTGTTCATCAACACGGTCAACCGAAACAAGGAACATATATCACTCGATCTGAAAACGTCTGAAGGAAAAGAAATTTTTTTCAGACTGATCCGAGAGGCGGATATTCTTCTGGAAGGATTTCGTCCCGGTGTCATGGATCGCCTGGGAATCGGGTATGAAACGGTTAAACAAATCAATCCTGGCATTATTTACTGTGCCATCACCGGCTATGGACAGGATGGTCCGTACCGGAATCGGGTTGGCCATGATGTGAATTATCTGAGCAAAGCCGGCGTTCTGGATCTGATCGGCGAAGCGGACCGAACGCCGTCCATCCCCGGCGTTCAAATGGCTGATATAGCCGGCGGTGGCATGAATGCGGTCATCGGCATTCTTCTGGCCATGGTCGCCAGGAACCAGACCGGGAAAGGCCAGTATATCGACATTTCCATGACAGATGGCATGGTGGGATTTCTATCCCTTCCCCTGTTTTTTCGACAACTGACCGGCCAGACCCCCAAAAGGGCGGATGCGGTGTTATCCCACCGGTATGCCTGCTACAACACCTATGAAACAGCCGATGGCCGGTATCTGTCCATCGGCGCGGTTGAAAACCGGTTCTGGAAACCGCTTTGCGAGCATTTCGGCGTCCCGGAATATACAGCACGTCAATATGATGACAACCACCGGGAAGCCATCATCTTGTTCATGCGGAACCGGTTTCGGGAAAAATCGATTGCCGAATGGGAAACCGAATTGGGAGATATGGACATCTGCTGGGGAAAAGTCCAAAACCTGGATGAAATGCTTCAGGACCCCCTGTTCCGCGAGCGGGAAATGGTGGTGGATATCCCGGATCGATTCGGTGTCACCCATCCCGCTCTGGGAATACCGGTCAGACTGAGTGAAACCCCGGGATCGATTCGAAAACCGGCGGTCGGGTTTGGGGACAGCACGGCATCCATTTTACAGGAACTGGGGTATACATCGGAACAGATCGATGAATTTCAAAAAAGCGGTGCGATTTATTGCGGCAATCCATGAATCGTGCTGTGGAGGCCAGAGGCCAGGGGTCGGAGGCCAGAGGTCGGAGGTCGGAGGCCAGGGGTCTGAGGCCAGAGGTTAGAGGTTAGAGGCCAGGGGTCGGAGGCCAGACTTCTGTCTTCTGTCTTCTGTCTTCTGACCTCTTAATGCTGTATGTATCGGAAGCCGAGCTGCATCAGCCAGATTGGAGGATGAACCTGGAGGGTGCTGCTGATTTCGATCCATTATTCGAGTGTGAACCACTGCACCTCGACTCGGCGATTGAGGTCGCTGTCAGCTCCGGACGGTTCCTCCCAGCCGCGGCCGACAATCTCGATACGCGTGGCATCAAGCTTTGTGTAACGCGCGAGCAGCACGGTTCGAACCGCCTGGGCTCGCTGCCTGGACAGTTCCATGGCCTTGAGCGCCATGGACTGAACCAGTTTTTCCCCGCCTTCCCGACGGAAATCAGAAATTCGCGCGTTATCCACATGACCCCGAAGCAGCACCACTGATCCAGGGCTGACCTGAAGAAAATTTTGAATCGTCTCCAGATAGGACAGGTTTTCGGTGGCATTTTTATCCAGTTCGGCGGAGTTGGGCTCAAAAAAGAATCGAATATCCTTGGAAAGAAGGGCCTGGCCCTCAATGGCCTCCCGGCTGCTGGTTCTTATGGGGGCAATCGCCAGCTTCTGACCGGCAAAATGACCGGCCCGATCCAACGCATCAAGATGGGTGATATCCATGAACCGGTCGGAATCTGCGGGCTGTTTGATCAGGGGCCCGTATGCCAGAACCGATGACTGGTAAATGCTGCTGAAGGATCCGGCGGCATCGATAGTTCCCTTGAAAAATGCCAGGTTTTCCGGAAGATTGGACAGATGGACCCGCGACAATTCATTCCGCGTTTCCGCTTCCGTCCATCCAAAGGCTTTGGCGACAACCGGAATATGGTCATTCGGTGCATCTGTTGTCAATAACCGGTTGCCCTCCAGAAGCCCGTGAACCAGTCCCTTGACCATGTCGGGCCTGGCTTCGGCAAATCCTTTATTCACACAGAGAATATCGGCAACGATCAGTAAATTCCGGTTGGAAACCAGAATCTTGGCTTTGCCGTTGGACGCCTGGACCACCTCATCGGTCCGCGGCGTCCATCCCACAACCCCGTTGAGTTTCGGCGTCTGGCGGGTAAGTTCATACGCATAGGCATCACAGGCCGTGAAGGCGTCCTCATAAAAGACCAGACCCACCTCATTTGGCGCAGGCTTGCTGTCCAGATCCCGCAGAACCCTGACCTGAAGTCCGGCCTGCTGAACCAGGTAACGCAGAAAGAATTCGCTTTCGTTGAACTGGGATGCCGCCAGGGTCCGCCCACGAAGCTGGTTGATCGAGGCGATACCGCTATCCACCACCACCATGTCTGCTCCGCGTGAAAAGCCGATCTGAACCGGAACCGTTACCTGGAATGAGCGTCCCAGCGCAGCCAGCACATCCGTGGTGGTGGCAGATGCGGCAAACTGCCCGTTATTGAGTTTGGACCAGTTTTCCCCTTCACTCAGCGACAAGCGGACCTGAAACCCATAGGTTTTGGCAAAAAACGAATTTGGATTCGGCGCCAGTCCGCCGTTGGCCGCAATCAGGCCGGCATAACCGGCATATTCACTGATATCGACATCGACGATCTGGTTTTTCGGCGTATACGGCGCCGGGGCATCCAGCAGGGGTGAACCCTGAACCGGTTCGATTGGGGGTGGTGGCGCGGTGACAAGGGGCGGATTCCTGGATGATGATGTGTCTGAATCAGAGACTTGGGTCTGATCCGGCATCGGGGATGTCCGGGTTTCCCGGGTTGGCGCCTGAGATGAGGACTGATCCATGAACTGCTGCCATACCAGCCAGCCACCCAATCCAATCAGGCCCAGTGCCAGGAGCAGGGTAATCAGTTTGCCCACAGCCGAGCCTTGCTGATTAAAATTCCGTAAACGGCTTGTTTCCTTCATCATTACTCCTCCATTCGCCGGTGATCCGAAACATTCATCCGGTGGTGTACGGCCTGCATCAGTTTACCCGATACCGGTGTGTTCTGAATGTCATCCAGATCCGTCATCCAGGTGTGCTGATCCTGAAGCAATTCTCCAGCCGTATTGAGGGATGCGCTCAAAACATCGATGGACTGAATGATGCCGTCCGCATCGGTGGCCAACAGGGCCTGCTCGTGAATCAGGGATACCTGGTGACGGATACGCTCGATTTCCGCATTGACCAGTTCGAGACGGTTTTCGGCATCGGCATGGGCGTCAAGCCGTTCGCCGATGACAGCAAGCTGCTGGTCCAGACTGCGTCGAAGCGCATCGTCCAGCGTGTCGTTCTGAAGCCGCCATTTCAAATGATCCTGTTGCGCTTTCAGCCCGGCGTTTTCATCAAGGCCCCCCTTGACCACGGTTGTCAACGCATGGCGCGCACCCAGCAGCCGAAGATGCAACCCGCAGAGTTGGATCAGACCCGTGATCTGGAATTCCATGGCGCCGGCCTGATGCAGATGGTCGATAATACCGGCGCTACGGGTTTCGAGTTGCTTCTGCTGATCCTGTTCTGCAGGCCCCAGCCGACGCATCAGCCGGGTATATGCCGCATCTGCTGAATCCGACCTGGCCCGATCCGCATCGACTGCGGCGCGAAACCGGGAATTGCGCGACAGCCATGCCAGATAGGCGATCTCCAGTCCCAGCCCGACCAGCCAGAAACCATAAGACATAAAACCGCCCAACAGGGCAAACGCCGCCAGCCCGAACCAGTTGGGCGGAATCGGCATGCCCAGGGGACGGGCATTAAACGCCGCCAGAATATAGGATGGATGTGTTTCGGTTTTCAGGGCGTCTCCAGAAGATATCTCAGACTTTCAGGAACAAATGACAGATCGCTGGCCTCCCGAATGGCGATGCGCATCTGATGGGCCATCACATCGGGCGGCACTGGCGGTTGATAACCGGTCAAACAGGATTTCATGGCGTCCATGGCAGAAACACCGGTTATTTTGACCTGCCGGTAAACCTTGATTGCCAACGCCTCGGCAGCACTGGGCGTCATCAGGATGGGCAGCGCCAGTTTCATCCCCATCAGATCGGTTACGGACAGTTCCAGGCGATACCGGCGGCAGAGGGCCGCAATCAGATCCGCGCTTTCTTCAGCCGAGGTGGTGGGAAGCAGCGGCACTTTCATATCCACGCGGCCGGGGCGTTTCAAATCCACCTCGATCAGATCGGGCCGGGACGATGCCAGTATCCAGATGACGCGACCCCGGTTGCGCGTGTCGGCCATTTCCTGTGCAATCATGGCATAAATCCGTCCGGACAGGCCGCTGTCACTTTGACCGGACTGACGTTGCCCCAGAGCCTGATCCGCCTCATCGACAAAAACCATGCAGCGGCCCAGAGCATGAATCAGCCGGAATATCTGCTCCAGATTGCCTTCGCTGGAGCCGACCCAGCGATCCCGAAAATTCTTCAGCTTCACAACCGGCACACCGGCTTCTCCGGCCAGGCATTCCACCAGAAACGTTTTTCCCGTACCGACCGGTCCACAGATCAGATAGCCCATGGGAAGGGCCATGATATCCTGATTTTGCCACAGCATCATATCCTGCTGCAACCAGCGTTTCAATGGCGCCTGACCATGATAATCCGCCAGTGTCCGGGTGGATTCAATGAATTCGACCAGGCCGGATGCTTCTTTTTCAACAAGCTGCTTTTTGATAGTTACCCAGTCGTTCTGAACCAGGGGGCGTTTCTCAAAGGCGCGCATTTTAACCAGGCTTTCGACCGATGAGACTGTGACGCCGACCAGGGCTGCGGCTGTCGGAACAAGCGATGATCCCCCATCTGAAAAAGCCGGGCCATGGGCGGATCTGAGCTGCTCCAGGGTTTGAAGCAGGGCAGCATGGTCCGGCAACGGAATCCGAATGGAATGGACGCGCGGATTGGATGACACCAGCGGATGTAAATCGTTTAAATTGGACGCAATCAGAAAAGACGCAAAGGGAAGATTGCAGAAGGGGTATTCTTCGGCCCAGTCTTTCACGAGACTGGCCAGTGCCTCGGTTTCCGTGACGCCGCTTTGCTGATGCGACAGAAACTGGTCGGCACCGCGCAGGATACAGGCGACAGACAGGCTACCGCCACGGTTCATGGCGCGCAGATTGTATAGAAACCGCAGATAATGACTGATCAGATCTACGGCGGCCAGCGGTTCACGCGGCATTCGGTTGACCTTGTTTTCTGCCAGCCAGTCCGCAATCTGTTCGGCGCCCCGTGTAATCCGCAGGCCGCTGCCGAGATCATAATCGAAAATCACGTCAAACGCACTCAGAAGTTCTTCCTGAATAAACCGATTCAGGTTGACCCGCCGATTACCGACCGGCAGATGATCGTGAACATTGCCGAACAGAATAAACTGTCCGTGTGCGCCGCTTTCATAGGCCAGAACAATATCGCGTGCCCATGACGGGGCCTGTGGTGACAGCGGCATGTCACTATCCCTCGGTCAGGGGGTTGCCCATGACGCGCGTTTCCGGGGCCTGGGCCGGAGCCTCGCCCAGTATGATGCCCTCTTTGGCAGCAAAATCCGCCAAGGCCTGGTCGGCCAGTATCTCCATTTCCTGAGATTTGATATTGACTTCGGTCATGTCAACGGTATCTTTGGCAATACGCGCGCGCCCGGCGCTATTGGCCCGTTCTTCCTCAACCATTTCCTCCAGCCGGTTCAACGTATCTCCGGCACCGCCGATTTCGCTGATCATGCCCGAAGCCATTTCATGCATTTCTGCCATGGCCTGATTCATGCGCATACTGTTGATGGCGCCTTTCAGCCGATCGATTTTGGCTCTGGCCGTTGTAATGGCCACATCCCGGGATTTGACCAGGTTATGATAGGTGGTTTCGGCCTGCTCGAGCTGGCTGCGGTTTTCCGCCAGCTCTCGCTGGATAGTCTGAAGTCTCAAGGCATACTGACCCGCGGCGTTGCGGTTGTTGGCGCGAAGATGGGCGGTGGTTTTGGCCCGCAGTTCCCGCTCGTCCGATTCCAGTTTGCGAATCTGACCCATCAATCGCTCACTCATTCCGGCGTGAGCGATCAGGCCCTGATTGAACTGGGCGATCTGCTTGCGCAGATTTTCCTGTTCAAGCTCCAGAAGCGCTTCTGGACTGCGACGTTCCAGGTCCTTGATAAAGAGGCTTAGAAATCCTCGAAACAGATTGGATAGTCTTTGAAACATGGGGAATCCTTTCTTTGAAGATGAACGGATAGGCATGCCGGGCACACAAATCCGTTGTAATGGCCTGAATCTGTTGCTACCATTGCTCATATGGGCTGTCAATTAAATATTTTGGACGAATGCGAATAAGCTTTTAGCCATTAGCAGTGAAATTATTTTTCTGAAAGCAATAGCGGGACTCAGGCGGGATCTTCAAACCGGTTTTTAGGCAAACTGAAATGTGACATCAAGGAGGTGGGAGAATGATTCAAAAATGGCGGTTTGCAGGCATATGGATGTTGTTATTCATGGGACTGATTCCATGCACAGGTCATTCAGCGGGTGAAACCAAAATGGAAATACCCCTGTCGAAAGGACAGACCGTGTATGTACCGGTTTATTCGCACATTTACATCGGGGATAAAGAGCGCCCGTTTTACCTGACGGCAACCCTCAGTTTTCGAAACACGGACCCCAAGTATGCCATCACCCTTCTAACAGCGGATTACCATGATTCCGACGGCAAGCTGATCAACCGGTATGTCGAAAAACCAATTCAGATCACCCCCAGAGCCTCAACCCGCTTTGTGGTAAAAGAATCCGATACGGCTGGCGGGTCCGGAGCGCATTTCATGGTTCGATGGCGATCGGATCAGTCCGTCAATCTGCCGATTGTTGAATCCGTCATGATTGGTACGCAGACCCAGCAGGGAATCTCGTTTACTTCGCGGGGTCAGGCTGTTCAGGATCACTGATCAATTCTGATATCCGTAAGCCCCCTGCCCTGCGACAATAACCTGTGATTGAATGCGTACCAGATCAATCCCAGAATCTGAACTGCAAGCAAAAGCCCGAATCCGATCTGGTATCCGGCAGCCGCACCGCCAGGGGATGACGTTTCGGAATAACGCTCAAGAATGGCGCCAATGCCCCACTGACCGGCAAACGCAGCGACAAAAACCAGAAGATTCAATGCGGTGTTCACTCTTCCGGCAAGATGGCTGCTGAATCGACGGGTCAGTTCGGCATAACACAGTACGCCGGATGTCCCGGTAAAACCAAAAAGCAGCCATATCAGGTGGATGCCGGCCGTGATGTTCAGCATCAGCCATGCCTGCACCATCATGAATATGCCCATTCCAATGACGGCGACCCGCAACGTGGAAAAGCCCTTTTTGGCCAGAGCGCCAGTCAGCTTGCCCGTAAAGATATATCCGAACACCATCATCAGGGTCACCTGAAACATGGAACTGGCCACATTTTCACGGTCCAATCCCCCCACATCCCTCAGCCAGGGGCCGATCCACAATCCGATGATAGCCAAAAAAGAAGCCTGGGACGCTGTTGCCCAGATTCCCAGCCCCCAGAAAATCCGGCTGCTGAAGATCTGCCATATTCCGTTAACCGCATCGGAAAACCGCTCAGTCGTGACGGAATGTGGTTTTTCCGGAACCACACGAAAAACGATCCATGCAGTGAAAAGCGTTATGCCTGCCAGAAGAAAAAACAGCGAGCGCCAGTGCATGACATGAAGCATGCGCTGCACCGGCGTCGTGGCGGATATGGCCCCCAGACCGCCGGCTGCCATGATCAGGCCGTTAATCAGCGGTAGCCGATGTCCGGGAAACCAGGATGCAAATGCGGTAAAGGCGGCCATGAGGCAGGCCGAGACACCCAGCCCGATCAGGCTTCGGCCGATTACAAGACCCGTCAGGCTGTGTGACACGCCAAAAATCAACGCACCGGCGGATGCAATCACCAGCAGAATGGCTTCAACACGCCGGGGGCCGTATCGGTCCAGAAACAGACCCAGCGGAAGCTGAAACAGGGCAAAGCTCAAAAAGAATGCCGCGGTCAGAAGCCCCAGATCAGACGGACCAATGCCGATGGATGCCATCAGATCCGGCGCAATCACCGCATTGACGATTCGAAACAGATAGGACAGGTAATATCCCAGGGCAAAGGGTAAAAAAACCCGAACGATGGGTGATTGGAATTGTTTCAATGAATATGGCCCTGATAGTAGTTTACCTTAAAAATGAAAAAGCAGAATTCAGTAGTCAGGATTCAGAATTCAGTAGAAAAACGGTACATGTCATTTTCATGTTTTGGGTGATCAAGCCCCTGATCATGCGCATTTACCATGAAAACATCTCATGACGCGTTGTTCGTCACTCGTCGTTTGCGGGTTCTCAAGCCTCAGTTTGAAAACCGGATAGCCTGCATTTTCACTCCAATGCATCGGCGTTGGATATATCAGAATGAAGGAGCGTTGGCAATGGAAACGCTTGCAGCCAACGGCTGATGGACAATATGCCAATTTGTGCCTTTGTCCCTATTTGCTTATGTATCTTTGTGCCTGAATAGTTACATGACATTTACCGTTTTTCTACTGAATTCTGCTTTTTCATTTTCAAGGGAAAGCCCATTAATCCAGATATCGGTCCGGACACAATGATGTTGACTTTACCGGGTGAGGCGGATAAAAATAAATCGGTCTTTTTGATGGCAGTGGATTTCCGGTTTATTCTAAAATGACACCCCACCACGAATGAGGAACCAGCAGTGAAACGGATTGCCGATATTGAGAGAAAGACATCCGAGACCCATATCCACATTCACCTGAATATGGATGGAAACGGGACGCGGACCATATCGACCGGCATTCCCTTTTTCGATCACATGCTGTCTCTTTTTTCAGCACATGGTTTTTTTGATCTGGATGTCACTGCCCGCGGAGATATTGATATCGACTACCATCATACGGTGGAAGACGTCGGGTTGTGCCTGGGAGATGCATTTGACACGGCGCTGGGCGACCGAAAAGGAATCAAACGATATGGACATGCCGTGGTTCCCATGGATGAAACCCTGGCTGCCGTAACCATTGACCTGTCCAAACGCCCCTTCTGTCAGATCAATACCCCGGAAAAACTCGAATACACCGGCCTTTTCAATCTCTCTTTGACAAAGGAGTTTCTTCGCGCCTTTGCCACCCGGTGTGGCATGAATCTACACGTCAATGTTTTTTATGGTGAAAACGATCATCATGTCATGGAAGCCATCTTCAAGGCCCTTGGCCGGTCTCTGGATGATGCATCAACCGGCGATTCACGAATTGCCGGTATCCTTTCCACAAAAGGATCACTCTGATACAAGATCGGATTTCCGATTCGATGACGGCCCCCTCTGAACCCTCTATCATGGTAACGACGCTTATGAATCCATCATTGAAAATTTATTGGAAACAGCCCGGCTGGATATTGCCCGTTTTCTGTTGGGTCTGTTGCAGTCTGGTGTTTATCATCGGAGCCTGTGCCCCCCAACAGACCATTTCCACGGGGCCCGCGGAATCTCTGGGAATTCAATCAATTCTGATTGCGCCATTCCAAAACATTGCGCTTGAACAGGGTATTGACAAAAGTATTCGATGTTCGCTCTGCGGACAGGTCGCCATGACCGGCGTGGTGTCGGATGAAGCGCCATCCATCCTGGCATCCAGGCTGATGTCCCTGTTGCAGCCGTTATCCTATACCCTTGTTCCGGGAGAAGACGTTCAGACAATCCTCTCTGGAATGAATTCCGGTAAAACCACCATGCCGTCCGAACTGGAACGCTATGTGCAGGTCGGGAAACAGAAAGGTGTGGATGCCGTTCTGGTCGGTCATATATTCCGATATACCGAACGGGTGGGCAACCGGTATTCAGTTCAGACACCGGCATCCGTGGAATTTGATCTGCACCTGATTCGCATTTCCGATGAACGGATAGTCTGGGTTGATCATTTTGATGAAACCCAGCAGGCCCTGATGGATAACCTGATGAAGGCAGGGTCATTTTTTAAACGGGGCGGAACCTGGATAACCGCCGAGCAACTGGCCTTCAGCGGACTGGACAACATGATCGAAAGATTCCCCAGACCATGATGATCATCCCGGCAGTGGATATCAAAAATGGCAATTGTGTCCGGTTGCTTCAGGGAAGAATGGATGCCGAGACCATTTTTTCGACAAACCCGTCAGAAATGGCCATGCGCTGGGCCGAATTGGGTGCGGAAATGCTTCATATCGTGGATCTGGATGGTGCATTTGAAAAAAGCCCCAGAAATCTGAATGCCATTCAGGACATTCTTCGGTCGGTTCAAATTCCGGTTCAGGTCGGCGGCGGAATACGGGATATTCAGACCATCAAACACTATATGGATATGGGTATCCAAAAAATTGTCATTGGCACGGAGGCCATTCGTAATCCGCAACTGGTCCGGGATGCCTGCAAGCGATATTCGGGCCGTATTGTCGTTGGAATAGATGCCAGACAAGGGCGGGTCGCCATTGAAGGCTGGACAACCACAACCGATATCCTGGCGATTGATCTGGCCAGACAATATGAAGATTGCGGTGTGGCAGCCATCAATTTTACCGATATCCATCGGGATGGCATGCAGACCGGCCCCAATATTGAAGAAACAAAAAAACTGGCAGAAGCCATCTCCATTCCGGTTGTGGCATCAGGCGGTGTTTCCACGATTCAGGATATCCGGAATCTGCTTTCACTGGCTTCAGTTGGTGTGATCGGTGTGATTACCGGTAAGGCGCTATACGCCGGAACATTAAATCTGAAAGAAGCCATTTTGGAGGCCACACAACACCCCGTTTGACTCAGACCGGTACGCATTTTCCATGAAAGCCGAACACTTGTATGGCAGTCTGAAAAATCTGGCTGAACGACTGGATGTTACCGTCGCCGAACAGAACCTGTCCACATTTAAAGATCTGAAAACCAGAAGCGGTCTGTGCCGGGTCAAGGGAAGTCTGCGGTTTATTCTGGATAAACGCCTGCCCCTGCATCAGAAAAACGCACTTCTGGCTGAATGCCTCGCGTCCATGCCCCATGAAACCCTTTTTATTGCACCGGCCGTTCGGGAGTTTCTGCAAAAACACGCCGAGATCAGAGGTCAGAGGTCAGAGAACGGAGGTCGGGGATCAGAGGTCAGAGGTCAGACTTCTGACTTTTGACTTCTGCGCCCTGCTGCCTTCCCAACATCATTATCATATCCGCTATAGAAAGCCACCAATCGCTGGTCAATCAATCGATCAAATGGAGTCGCATCGCCATTTCCAGTTTTTCCCGCAGGAATTCCAGTTGTGTTTTTTCCGTGTCATGAACAATCATGCTCTCTCCGTATTTCAGCGTAACCCGGGCAAATGGCTTGGGAATCATGAACCGGTCCCAGCTTTTCATATACCAGGCCCGGTTGGCTGAAAAATAAATCGGAACAATGACGGCTTTGGCAGCAAATGCCAGAGCAATCGAACCGGGTTTGACAATACCTGCCGGGCCTTGGGGTCCATCCACAATGTGCCCGCCCAACCTGAGATTGCGTATTTCCGCTATCATTTGGCGTAATGCGGATTTTCCGCCTTTTGATGACGATCCGCGTACCGGATTCCACCCGCCCTTTTCAGCAAGGACAGCGGCAATGTCCCCATCCTGGCTTTGGCTGATCATGAGGGCGAACCGGGCCGGCCGGAATTTTTGAAAATAATGCAGGGCCGTGAAAAACTGCTGGTGCCAGGCGCAGAACAGAATCCGTCCACCGGCAGCATAATGGTTCAGCCATTGGGATTCATTGATAACCGTATAGCGGTATGTCCGGCAAAGCAGCATGACAAGCCTATAAAAACCGTTCAGGACTATGGGAGTTCGAATCAGGGGATTGGTGTTCAGCGGCATGGCGGATTGTTTTACTCCGTAAACGACATCGGACTGACAAAAAGCTGGTTTCCGGGATGAAGCACGGTTCTGCTGTCCATGCGGTTGAGCAACAGCAGTGCACGAATCGGAATGCCGAGCCGTTTGGAAATAAGGGTCAGGTTATCGCCTTTCTGAACCGTATAGACAGATGGATTCTGTCCGGAAACCTCGGTTGCCATGGTCTGAAGCCTGTCATGAAAGCCTTCAGCGGATACTGCCGGAATATCAACCGTCCGAGCACCGGCGGGTATCACATATCCCCGAATCTCCGGATTCAGATCCCGAATGGTTTTAAAGCTGGTTTTGGCTGCGCGTGCCAGTAGCAGAACCGGAATGCTGCGTTTCAAATCAATGGTCGCATGAACGATATCATCCGATGAATAATAATCCGATGGCCGTAACTGGTATCCATAATCCTGAGGCCTGCTTAAAATCATCTTGACCGCAACGATCCGCAAAACATACCGCTGGGTTTCCTGGAATAAATACAGTTGATAGAAATCCCGCATGTCCTGAAGAAACATTTCGGTTTTCAGGCCATCTTCACCCATGTTGTAAGCAGCGGCGGCAAGGGTCCAGGACTGAAATTCCCCATACAGAAACTGAAGATACCGAATCGCCGAACGGGTAGCTGCTGCCAGATTCCGCCGCTCATCGATATCCGGATCAATCAATAGCCCGTAACGCTGGCCCGTATCCGGAATAAACTGCCAGTGACCCATTGCGCCCTTGGGGGATCCGGCAAGGGGAAGCAGCGCACTTTCAACGACCGGAATATATTTAAGATCATCCGGAAGCCCGGCCTCTTTCAATTGCGTCTCGATTGCTGTCCGGTATTTGGGAAACCGCTTCAGCCAGAGAATCACCTGGGCAGAATCCGCCAGCATCAGCAACATTTCTTTTTCAAGCCGTTCCCGAATATCCGGTATTTGAATCGGAACCGGTTCACCGCAGAAATCGATCGGGCCCTTGATCCGGCTGGCAGACAGCAGCCGGTCAATGTCCGGCATCATTTGGATTTGCTGCTCTGCAGCCCCACTGTCCGCACACGCCATATATAGAATCAGCCCGGTCACGGTCAGAAGAAACGTCATGCTGTTTGAGCCCAATCCCATTCGTTTCATGGATCCACGCCGAAACGAAGCCATTTGAACTGGTTCTGAAGCTGGCTTGAAATCCGGCTTCCGATTCTGGCCATGAGCATATTTTCCGGTTTCAGGCAGATGTTGGGATCATTGGTCTGAAATTCCTGAAATCCAAACGGTTCAAACAACTGAAAGAGTTTTCGTCTGTATTCCTGGGCGGACTGTGCGGAACCATCCAGATCCCATGTCCAGGAATAACCGACCAGATAAACAATCATGTCTTCAATCCTTGGGTGTGTCAGCATCATTTCCACAATGGGTTTGGCAATTCCGGTCGAGCGCCAGTCCCGGCAGATTTCGATGGCCTTTAATTCGATCATGACGCCATGACCCAGTCTGGACCAGCGTTCGTCCGGGTCCGGGTGGACAAGAAGCCCAAAGCCAACAATATGACGTTCTTCGGTTACGGCCAGAACAATGTTTGCGCCAGGTTCCCGTGCAAGGGATTCCAGACTTTCCCGCCGCGTATAAAGGGATTTGTATCGGGGATAAATGCCAAACTGGCTTTCAAATGTGCATTCCCGTATCATCTCCGGGGTACAGAATGAGCGGATGGTGATCTTTCCGTTTCGGGTGTGAATCACCCGCTGTTCCGATGGAAATTGGTCTGACATGAGAATGATTAGAAGTCTCCCCAGTTTTTATGTAGTCTTTTGGTCATAATGACCATGTGATGAAGATTTCCGCAGGAATCCTTGACATAATTTTTGAGTTCTGACCGTTCAAAAAAATCAAGTTTGTGAGCCGCTTCAATGGCGGCGTCTTCGATGCCGACGACAAAATCAGACCGCAACTCCTCCAGTCCCGTGTCCATAGCCAGTTTGATAATATCCAGCAGCATCCAGGTTCCGAGCCTGAGGTGCCGATATTCCGGAACGATCATAATTCGGATCCTTCCGATATGCCGGGTGCATCCATGCCCCCTTAAATGCAGGCTGGCATGTCCGACGATTCTGCCCTCTGACAGGGCAATGACGGAGTAAACGGTTCCGGTGTCTATGCCCTCGATCCATTTATGAATAACCCGGGGATCCAGAACATCATATCGCATGAACCATCGGTCGCTTTCCGGAATTTCCCGATAAAACTGAGTGAGCATCGCCTCATCCGACGTTTCCAATGGTCGAATCAGCGCCTCTTTGCCTTGCTTTAAAACGACTTCTTTGGGGCATTTCACCGATTGAATCCTCCTCTTAAAGCATTAACGGTTTAGAGCGGCAGCACACGATCACGTTTCTGTCTTTCTCTATCAATGGTCGTGAAGCTCTGTCAACCCATTTAACTCCCCCTCCCAACGGGAAAGGGGGGATAATCCCCATCAAAGATGGAACGGTGTGCCGCCTTTCGGGTATGGAATCCCATCCATGTTTATGTTATATATAGATCAAGAGTAATTGTTGGCTGAGGAAAAAAATGACGGAAAACCACAGGAAATCATGAAACTGCCGCGCGCAATCAAGCCTCTGATATGGATTGGGACCGGGTTGTCAGTCCTTTTGATCCTTCTTATTTTTGCTGTCGCCATCTGGCTCAACAGCGACGGCGCACGCCTGTATATCCTGAATACAGTAAATCAGGCTATTCCAGGCCATATTTCCATTAAGAAGCATCGACTGGATCTGTTGTCCCAAAACATTGACCTGACCGACATCGATATCAATGCCCCATCCGGACAGCGAGTGGCCTCGGCCGACCGGCTGCGAATCCGGATTTCCCTGTGGGCCTTGATGACGAATCGAACCATCATGGGCGACCTTCTGATAGACCGGCCCGATATTCGCCTGTATACGGATTCCAATCATCAGAACAGCATGGTATCCCCTTTTGTCAAGCCCTCTCCACCGGGTCTGGAACCTACCGGATCAGCTCCGGAATCAAAACCCTTTCGTTGGATCATTCAGGACTGCCGCATTCAAAATGGCCGTCTTGATATGGATGCCGGTGAAACAGGCTGGGGATTTCTTTTCGAACATATCGATATTTATGGAGATGCGGATTTTGACACCCGATATGGTCATATCGATCTCTCGGCTGAACAGGGATTTGCAACCGGTCCGGATGGACCGGTCCACCTTGGCCCGATTCGGCTTCGGACCGATCTTCAAAACGGCGTCCTTTCAAAAACGGATCTGATGGTCTGTGCGGAACAGACCGGCCTGATGGCGGAGGGGTCCTTTTCCGACCTGTGGGGCCAGCCCAAAACCGATCTGAAGGTCAGGATCACCCATCAACTGGATGATATGTTGCAACTGGTTTCTGGCAACAACGATTTTTCCGGCCCGGTTTTACTTGCCGGCGTTATTACCGGGGATATAATGAACCCGGATATCACCCTGGAAATGACGGCGGAAAAATCACGGATTGCCGGAATGAATCTGGATTCCATTCATTTGAACACCAGACTTCAGGACCGGGCTCTGTCTGTGGACAACCTGATGGTTGAACGGCGTTCCGGCTCTGCCAGCCTGACCGGCCAGATCGATGCCAGGGCCGCTTTTCCCGATGGATTGTTCGCTGGCGGTTTCCAAATGGACCGGGTTGCCTATGACGTCCTGCTGACGCTGAAACGTGTGGCGCTGGACGACGTGTTTCCAGACAAAAAAATTGCTCAGGGACAGCTTGATGTCGAAATTCATGTGAGTGGAAAAGGAATTTCCCGCCAGTCCCTTCAATCCGAATTATCCGGACAAATCACGGGCAAACAGGTGCGTGTGGTGCCGGATGTCAAACCATCCGATATCGATCTGTCGGTGCAGGCCGGTATTCAACCGGATGGGGTTACCGTCAGGTCTCTCAAGGCCCGGACAAACGGCATCGATCTGGATGCCAAAGGCCAAATGAAGCTGTCTCCGTTCAATTTTTCCGGAGATATTCATCTGAACGCCATCAATCTGGCCCAATCCCTCAAGCCGTTCGGGATAACCGACATTGCCGGAAGTCTCCGGTTAAAGGCCATGGTCGACAATCTGACCGGGGGGCCGCCAAAAGGCAATCTGGAGGCATCGGGAAATGGCCTGTCTTTTCGTGGTGTGCGAATCGGTGACATGAACCTGGTTGCCGCTCTTGAAGCCGATGGCATCATCGATCTGAAAAAACTGGATGTTCATCTGCCGGATTCAGGCCTTCTGGTCAACGGTAGAATCGGCCTGTTTAAACCAGACGGATCTATTGATTCCAATCCGGCCATTGATCTGAATCTGGTTGCAAAAAATCTGAGCATCGTCAATTATTTTCCGGACGCAGACGTTACCGGCCTGGTGAATGCCGATCTGAATCTGAGTGGCAGAGTGAAGCAACCGGTTGCAAAGCTGAACGTTCAGGGCCAGAACCTGATGGTGAAGCAGGTTTCACTGGGTCAACTGAATTCCCGCATCACCTACTCGGATGGTTTTATGGTGCTGGATAAGGTGTCGCTGAATCACAAGAAAGATCAATTGACTGCGACCGGACGGGTTCAGTTTCAGGACACGACCTCGGGCCAGATGATATCCGACCCGGTTCTGGAGCTTTTTATAAATGGAAAAGACATCAACCTGTCGCATTTTATATCTGATATAAAAGGCCACGTGTCCGTTCACGCAGACATACAGGGAACCGTGTCTTCTCCATCCGGCCGAATACAGGCCACGGTTCAGAATCTGGTGACGCCGGTTCAGGATCTGGCCCGTCTGGAACTGAATGCAGACATGGCTGACCGGCTGATTCGCATCCAATCGATCCATGCCTGGTTTTCCGAACCAGGTGACGTGTCAGCGCCATCCAATGTCCTGACCATTTCCGGCCAGATAAATCCGGACAAACAAATTCAACTGGAGATGACGGCAACCGACATTCCGGCTTCCGGTCTTGGCAAGTGGGCCAATCCTGTATCAAAAGACATTCACCTGACGCTGAATGCCAGGATCGACGGCGATGTCACCAATCCGGCTGGTTCCGCCACGGTGATTCTGTCGCCGGCCCGATCCGGGAGTATTCTGACTGAACCGGTTCCTGTCGGAATTGAATTGCGTGATCATATCATGACCGCAACAACTACGGGTATGGTGTCCGGGTCGGCCCGGTATGATCTGAAGTCCGGTGATGTCAATCTGGATATGGACATGAACAATGCCGGTCTGTCACCGGTGTTCAGACTGTCCGGATTGAGCAGTTTTGATGGACAAATCGCAGGCAAAATATCCGCAGCCGGAAATATGAACCGGATTGTCAGCAGCACGGTCGATGTGTCCCTTTCCACGCTCCGGGTGACACAGGGGGGAGCCCGTCTGATTGAAACAGACCGGCTGAACCTGACGGCTGAAAATGGCCGGTTTTTCCTGAATGATATCCAACTGGCTCTCCTGAACACGGGATCGATGTCCATCCGGGGCCAAGGGGATATCACCGGCAGTCTGGATGTCACCATTCAGGCTGATATCCCGTTGTCCACGGAATGGAAGACCAATGAATACCTCTCGGATCTCGGCGGAACGCTGAAAGGAGATATCCGGCTGACCGGCCCTACAAAAATGCCTGCCATGGCGGGTATGATTCAAATTCAGGATGCGGAATTCATACTGACATCGACCGGTCAACGGTTTCATCAGTTGAATGCTGACATTGACGTGGTTCCGGAGCGCATCCGAATCGACTCATTTCAGGGAAAACTGGATGACGGCACGTTTCAAATCAGCGGATCAGTGGATATGAACCGGTTTAAACCCGTGCAATATGATATCCAGGCTACGGCATCCGCCCTGCCAATCAACGTTCCAGAAACGTTTGACGGACAGTTCAATGCTGATCTTACATGGAATGGACCGGCGGCAAAATCCCTGATTAAGGGTCAGATCGCAATTCTGGACAGCGTATATTATCGGAAGGTGGAGATTAGTCCGCTGAAGGCTCTGACCGAATCAAAGCGATCGGTCGAAATTCGAAAACCGCTTGAGCTCCCTGAAATGACAAATTTTATTGAACTGGATGTTCTGATCGTTCGTCAAGGTCAGTTGCGAATCGATAACAATGTGGCCCAGTGCGACGTCAACCCCAATCTCCATGTAACCGGAAAGCTGGCAAAGCCTATTGTCACCGGCCGGGCGACGATTGAAACCGGGACCGTCTTTTACTATAAAAAACAGTTTGAAATCAAAAAAGGCGTGGTGGATTTCAGTAACCCCTATCGAATCGTACCGGTTCTGGATATTGCAGCCGAGTCTCAGATCAGTCAGTGGCTGGTTCGAATCACGCTTACCGGCCCCATTGATGAACTGGTTTTCAAACTGACCTCGACGCCTCCTTTGGAATCAGGCGATCTGCTGTCATTGATCATTATGGGCAAAACATCCAGTGAAATGATCCGGGCCGAAGGCGGCAACCCGTTTTCCACACAGCAGGTTCTGTCCACCCTGGTGGATTCGGTTTTGGCCGATGACATCCGGCATTATACGGGTCTGGATATATTACAGGTCGAACCCCAGGGCAGTGAAACCGGAGGAAGCCTAAAGTCCGGCCAGAATCGAAGCGAGGTGTTGCTGAGCCTGGGAAAAAACATCACGCCCCGAATATCGATTCGATATACGATCGGAACCCGGAAAGGCGAATCGGTGCAGCGAACCATTGCCGATTATCAGGTTCTGGAAAATCTGATTGTCAGTGGATTTCAGGACAGCCGGGGATCTGTTGGCGGAGAAATCAAATATCGGCATGAATTCAGATAACCTTGACAGAATCAATCACACCCGGCGGATTGTTTGTCTGATCGGAATAGTTGTGATGTGCGCATTCCCGACACGAACCGTGGCCGTTTCACCCGATGATGCGGCGGTGGGGATTCTGTCATCGCCATCGCAAACGTCCATCAACCTGCATGATGCGGTGTCCGCGCCACGCATTAAAGACATCCGGATTCATGATGCATTCCCCGTGTTTGACAAAAATGTTCTGAATGTCATGACCATTTCCGTGGGAGATGTCTGGGCCTCTGAAAAACTGGGCGAACAAAAGCCCCTGATTGAAACGGTATTTGCGTCTCACGGTTTTAAACAGGCCCGCATCGATCTGACGGGTCACCCGGATGCCCGTGACGGCCATGTGATTGTGGACGTCCATATTCAGCCGGGTCCCTTTATCCGCATTCAGCAGGTCGATCTGGAAGGCGTCAGTGGGGTTTCCGCCGCACATTTGAAAATCCGGCTCATCACCTGGCAGCGATCCATGCTGTATGGCAGTTCCAACCGGTTGATCGATAGCGACATCCAAAAAGACATCCGCGAACTGACCGATTATTTTCGGAAAGAAAGATATCTGGATGTCACCGTTACCCATTCAATCGAAACGAAGTCTGAAACAGATAGGGTTTTACTGAAATATCACGTGACAGAAGGCCCCCTGTACCGCTTGGACTGGTCCGGGAACCAGGCATTTTCCGCATCGGTGTTATCGGATGATCTGACATTTTTAAAAAATACTCGGCCGGGTGCGTCATCCATATCTCAAAGTATTCGTCTGATGAAAAAACGCTATCGTCAGGCCGGGTACCTGTCACCTCAGATTCAGATTCAACTGGTTGATTCATCCGGATCTGTCGATCCGGAAAAACGGATTCAGATTCAAATTGATGAAGGCCCCTTCACACAGGTAACGGCTATCCGGTTTTCCGGAAATCATCAAATTCCGATTTCTGAACTCTCCGGCGCCATGCTGACCCGTACCCCCGGGTTGCTGAACAAGGGGCCCTTGAATCCGGATCGGCTGGATGAGGATATGCTGGCTATTCAGTCCCTGTATCTGACCCAAGGCTTTTTAAATACGTCTGCCAAGTATGATATCACCACCAGCTCGGATCACCGGGCGGAAATTCAGGTAACAATTGAAGAGGGCATTCAGACGCGGGTCGACGCCGTTCGAATCAACGGACTTTCGGTTATTTCAACGGAGGCCGCCCTGGCCACACTGAAGCTTCAGACGCACCAACCCTTTCGGCCCTATATGGTGGAGAGTGATCGGAACACCCTGTCCGAAATAATTTCAAAAACCGGACGTCCGCACGTGTCGATAACCGATTCACTGCATTACAGCCCGGGCAGGGATCGGGTGGAGATTGTATATCAGGTGAATGAAGGACCTGCGGTTCAAACCGGCCAGGTGGTGTTTGTGGGAAATTTCCGGACCCGACAGGCTCAAATCGAGGATATCATGACAATAAAACCGGGTGAACCGTTTTCACTGACACAGGTTTTGGAAGATCTGGGCCGGCTGAGAGATATGGAGATTTTTGATACGGTTCAGGTTCAGACCATTGGTTTATCCGAAAAGGCGCCTGTCGTGGACATTCTGGTATCGGTTGAAGAAAAAAAGCCTTACCGGATCGAGGCAGGCGCGGGTTACGAAACTGAAAAAGGAACGTTTCTTCACAGCCGGGCCCAGGACATCAATTTCATGGGCCGGGATATAGCGGCGAAGATAGACGGTGAGGCCAGTGAAATCGGTTATGAATTTTCAGCGACCCTCACCGACCCGCGGATTTTCAATTCCCTGTTCTCAGCCAGCGCCGGATTCTATGCAGAAGAAATTGCCGAATTCAATCAGACATATGGAACCCGGTCTTTGGGCACAACACTGTCTTTCAACCGGAAATGGAAACCCCGTATTGAAACCGGTTTGATTTTACAGATTGAAAACCGGTCGGTATACAGCACGGAGGATGATGCCCTGGTATTTGTTACAGATGAATTCGGTAACATCCTCGAGGTTACGGATCGAAGTTTTGCATCATTGGCCCACTATATCCAGTATGATTCACGGGATTCGCTGATACGGCCGAAAAAGGGGATTTATGCCAATCTGTCCATAGAGCCGACCAAAGGATTTGACACGGATCTGGATGATTTCATCCGCGTTAAAGGGGACCTTCGGGGACTGGTTTCTCCGCTGCCCCGACTGACACTGGCTGCGATGATCAAGGCCGGTTATCTGAATCCCCTGAATGAAAGCGGCATGGTATCGACGGATCAACTGCTGTATCTGGGCGGGGCATCGACCGTCAGGGGGTTTGAAGAAAATCTGTTGCGACGGAATGAACTGGGGAATCCGGTGGGGGGACGATCGAGTCTGTGCGGCAGTCTGGAAGGCCGCATCGATCTGGTCGGAAACCTGGAGCTGACCCTTTTTGTGGATGCAGGCAGGCTGAGTGATCTTCAGACAGCGGGCGTATCGGATGATGTCCGGTTTTCCGCCGGACTCGGGCTTCGGTATATCACGCCGATCGGACCCATGGGACTCGTTTATGGCTACAAACTGAATCGGGAACCGGGTGAGAGTGCGGGCCGGATTCATATTGCCATCGGGTATACATTCTGATTATTCCATATAGCATCTCCTTACCGATTTGATCCCTGATCCCGGATATCCCCTGCATGCTCCGGAACCCACCTTAACCCGCCCTTGAATCCATATGCCCTGTAGATATAATAGCTTTTGACATAATCCGGTGAGGACTGCTCCATGACCGCCTGGCGGAACACCCGGATTTCCTCTGGCGGGTCCACCCGCTCAAAAATCTGGTTCAATCGGGTCTGGTGGCTGATCGGATCGTAGGTCACGCCAACGGCATCCCATCCGATCAGATCATCATCCTTCAACCAGTAATCATAGACATTGGGGCGTTCCCACCGGTTGATGGATACTGTGGCCGGCTGGCCCGGAACATAAAACGCCAGCTCGCTGGCCATCTGATAGCTGAGGCCGAAAATAAAGGTTCTGCTCATATCCGGCATGGTTTTGACAATCTCGCCCGTTTTTTGGCCCAGCTTGTCCCACCCCAGTGTCTCGGATGCGGTTCGATCCAGGCTGACCGGAATGGGCAGGATGGGCCAAACCGTCTGCGTCAACACCACCGCAGAAAACAGAAAGGCGGTAGCTATGGTCCACGGCCACAGTTTTTTTCCCATTCCAACCGGTTGATAGTCCCAGTCCGGCCGCCTGCGGTCTCCATAAAAGGCAACGACCAGCAGACAGGCGGTCAGATATCCGGCGCCAGGCCAGTTGCCATATACCCGGGCATGGAGGCTGAGCAGGGTAAAGCCGGCGATCATGGGAAAAGAGGTAAAAAACAGGTATCGCAAGATCCAGTTATGATCCCGGTACGACCGGCAGGCAACCCGGATCCATGCCGCAACAACCATAAAAAACATCAGCGGGGAAAGAAGTGCGACCTGGGAACCGAAAAAATCTCCGATGAATCTCAGTTGAAAGAACGTCTGTTCATTGACGCCACCGATAAATGCCACATGGCGCACGGAATTCCAGTTATGGGCGGCATTCCAGTAAATGACCGGCGAAAACATTAAAAAGCCCAGCAGGACACCGATATAGGCCCGTATTTCCATCAGCCTGGGCCGGTGCAACGGGGTCATCAGGCCATATAAAAACACGCTGCCTGCAAAAATGATCATGGTATATTTGCTGAGCATGCCAAACCCGAACCACATCCCGGCCAGCAGCCACTGTTTCCACTGGCCATTCTCATACGCCCGAGCCGTATGATATGCCGCGCCGGCCCATGCGGCAGCCTGAAGTCCGTCCGGTGTTGCCAGAAGGCTGCCCACATTGAAAAGCAGAGTGGACTGGACGGCCAGGCTTGTCATGAAAGCAGCCCTGGAATCAAGCCATCGGCTGGCCATCATGACCAGATATCCCGATATCACGGCGCCACTCAGTACAGATGGCAGTCTGACCGCCCATTCGCTGGATCCAAACAGTTCGGTCGAGATTCGAATGGCCCAGCCGATCAAGGGAGCCTGATCATGGTATCCCCAGGCCAGATAACGCCCCCATTGCCAGTAATTGGTTTCATCCGGAACCAGCAGAAACATATTGGAATAAACGGCCCGGACAAGGGTGAAACCGGCAATGATCACCCAGGCACCGGCTATCCAGGGCGGTTGTTTTTTTGGGGATCGATCTTCTCTCGTGTCATCATTCAGACACAGATAAGGCCCTTTCTGGATGATCCTGACCTCTGCCATATCGGTCATTCCTATCGGGTGAGCCATGTCGTGCCGGATGGTCCGACGGCATTGGCCTGAAGTACCACATCTCCGGATTTAGCCCAGGCAAAATGAGGCTGGTTGGCCGGTTCGGTAAAAAAGCTTCCGGGTGGAAGCGCCTTCATATTCTTTTCATCAAAATCGGTTCCATATCCATAATGAAGGGTTCCGGAAAGCACGACAACCACCCGGTTGTCGGGGTGAAAATGAGGGGTCAGTCGGGTTCCGGCAGGAATTTTCACCCGAATGGAATACAATCCTTCTTTTTCCGGATTTCCAGCCTGGATAAGGGTTTGAACATCTGACGGAACACGATTGGGCCATACGATCTCATCCGAAGTCATCATTTTGGGTTCAAGTTTTGTGTCATCGGCAAAACCGGTTGACCATGCCACGAAACACAGCCCAATCATGTAAATCATCATGCGATATCGATTCATGCGAGTTGCTCCTGAGAAAGCGGTATCATGTGTTTTTCTGAATCCTGACTACTGAATTCTGCTTTTGAACTTTCACGGTAACAAGAGACATCAGAATCTGTCAATGAAATTGAAATACCCATTGATGAAAATCGGGACTGTGGCATATAATCATTGAAAATACAGGATTCAGTAGTCAGGAGTCAGGATTCAGTAGAAAAACATCAAAGGTACTTCAGCACGATGGCATCAAAATTTCCAAAAACCGTAATTCTGAATGAGGTTGGCCCCCGGGATGGATTTCAGTTCGAATCCCGAATCATTCCCCTGGAAATGAAATTTGAGGTCATTTCCCGACTGATCCAGGCCGGGCTGAAAGAGATTCAGGTGGCATCGTTTGTGAATCCGGAAAAAGTGCCCCAGATGGCCGACCCGGAAAAACTTCTGGCCATGCTGCCAACAGATTCGGGTGTTGTTTTCTCCGGGTTGACCCTGAATCTTAGAGGTGTAGAACGGGCCTGTCAGTCCGGATTGAAGCATATTGAAATTTCGGTTTCAGCCAGCGACAGCCATAGCCGTCAAAACATGGGAAAATCTGTCAAAAGCGCCATGAAATCAGCCAGGGAAATGATTCAGATGGCGCTTTTCCACCAAATGACCATCCGGGGCAGCATTCAATGTGCTTTTGGCTGCGGAGAAGAGCCGGACATTCCGGTCGAGCAGATTGCGTCAATGGCATCGGATTTTCTATCCTGGGGGGTGCATGGCATTTGTCTGTCGGATACCTCCGGAATGGCCGGCCCGATTGCCATCATGGAGAGGCTGGATGAGACAGTTCCACTGGCGGAAAAGGCACCGGTCTCGCTGCATCTTCACGACACATGGGGGTTGGGGTTGGTCAATGTGCTGACCGCCCTGCCCTTTGGTGTGGACCGGTTCGATGTGTCATTTGGCGGAATGGGAGGATGCCCGTTTTTAAAAAATGCCTCCGGAAACATCGCCACCGAGGACACAATCGGATTGATGGATGCCCTGAATATACCTACCGGTGTGGATATGAGAATCGTCGCACAATGCTCTCACCTGATGGAAAAATTTCTGGGAAAAAAGCTGCCGGGAAAGCGGTATGCGCTTCTGGCCGACGATGAACATCCATGCGGTTTTCCGTTAACCAATCAATATACGGGAGGAAACAAATGACATTTGCATCACAGCAGGCACTGACAGGTTTACGGGATCTGACAACGCTGAAATGGTATGTGATTCCCTTATTGGCCATTGTGTTTTACATCTACACCGCCGAGATGAAAAAGGCGCGTCAGACCGGTAACTGGGACGCCGTTTTTGCCGGCCTGACCATTTTCGGCATGGATTTTATCAATGAAACCTGGAATGGCTGGGTCTTTTATCTGACGGAACGATCCGCCTTCTGGACAACACCGGGAGAAACAGCCCTGAGGACCATGGTGGGCTGGAACATTGAAATCATGTTCATGTTTGCCATATCCGGTATCATATTTTACAATACCCTTTCGGAAAACCGGAACGAAACCATTCTTGGCCTGCCCAATCAATGGTTCTGGGCCATCGGATATACGGCATTTTGTGTTTTTGTGGAGTGCCTGCTGAATATCGGCGGTCTTCTGATATGGGAATATCCGTGGTGGAATCTTTCTCCGCTGGGTATCTGGCCGATTTTTTTCTTCGGTTACTTCCACTTTTACGTGGCTGCCATTCTGGTTATCAACCTCCAGCACATCCGCAGCAAGATTATTGCTGTCGCAAGCCTGTATGGGATCGCGATTATCGCAAATGTGATCTGTCTGGGGTTTCTTGGATGGATTTATTAGTTACCCGGTGTGAAAGGTGACAAACTGATGCCGGTGAGATGGCCGATTCCCCGGGAACGATACCGCTTCTGGGTGGATGCGATACTGATGGTGCTGATCCTGGGATTTATCCTGTGTTTTTTCGATCTGCATCACCTCTTTTCCAAAACCATCTCCGCAGGCGGAGACACCGCATCCCATTACTATACCGCGCAGTATCTCCGGGACTATCTGCTGCCAAAATTTAAAATATCGGGCTGGTGTCCGGGAAATCTGGCCGGTTTCCCCATGCTTCAGAACTATTTCCCGCTCCCGTTTGTTCTGATGGTGCTGGGCTCCTGGATCATTCCGCTTCAGATATCCTTCAAGATTGTATCCGTTCTGGGCATTTTTTTGCTGCCTGTCTGCACCTATGGCATGTTCCGCACCATGAAACAGCCGTTTCCGATTCCCATTGTGGGCGCGGGGTTAAGCCTTTTGTTTCTGTTTAACCAGGGAAACAGCATGTGGGGCGGAAACATACCCAGCACCCTGGCCGGTGAGTTCTGCTACAGCATCGGCTTTTCACTGACCGTTCTGTGGCTGGGGCTTCTTTACAGGACCATTCAGGAAAACCGGCCGGTCACGGCCTGCACGGTACTTCTGGCCGTCATCGGCTTTTGTCATGGCTACACCCTTCTGTGCGCCGGATTTTTTTCCCTGTTTTTCCTGACCATTCCCGGTCAGTACGGCAGCCACCTCAAAAAGCTGATTCTGATTCATGGAAGCGCCATTCTGATCATGGCATTCTGGTTGCTGCCGCTTCTGGCCAATCTGCCCCATACCACCAAATTCAACATGGTCTGGCTGTTTTACACCAGTCATCAGATGGCCAAAGAAGTTTTTCCGGTCATTTTCTGGCCGGCCATTGCCATGACTATCGGTTATTCGCTGAGGTTCATGATTCAAAAACGACAGAACCCCGGGATTTTGTTTCAAACACCATTTCCTTTTATCTGGTTCATGATTCTGATCAGCCTGGGGTTATATTTTTTGGGTTACCGGATCGGGGTCGTGGATATCCGGTTTCTGCCGTTCATGCAGTTTTTTCTGGTTGTTTCCGGCGCCATGCTGATCCACATCGCCCGGCTACCGCAGGTGGTTCAAATTCTCTGTTCGGGGATTCTGGTGATACTGACCCTGTTATGGGTGGACAGCCGGGAAAGCTATATTCAACACTGGATTCGCTTCAATACCAGCGGTTTTGAACAGAAACCGCTCTGGCCGGTTTTTTCCGCAGTCAACAGATCCTTGGCCGGTTCCTTCCAGGACCCCCGTGTGGTGTATGAGCACAGCATGATTCACGACCGCGCCGGTACGACCCGGGCGTTTGAATCCCTGCCTCTTTTTTCCGGTCGCGCAACGCTTGAAGGGGTTTATATTCAGGCCAGTCTCAGTGATCCCTTTATTTTTTATGTTCAGTCGGAACTCAGTCACTCGCCCTCAACCCCCATTCCGGATTATTCCTATTCCCGGTATGATTTAACGCGGGGTATCGAACACCTGAGGCTGTTCAATGTCCGGGATTATGTGGTAGTCGAGGAAAAAACCCGTGAGCGGGTCAAAGCCGATCCGAATTTTGAAACCATTTTTGAATCCATGCCATACACCGTATTCCGGCTGAAGCAGGGAGATTTCCGGTATGTGGAGCCGGTCCGGTTCCGGCCGGTGGTGATGAAGACAGACAACTGGAAAGCCGTGTCCTATCGCTGGTTCCGGTTGGCTGATCTGTCCGTTCCCCTGGTTTTCAAGGATGATCTGGATGAAATTGACCGGCCCTGGTTCATTGATTCACCCGATTCCGATATATTGAACCTCCCCCATGAATCCATTCCCGGTGTCGCTCCCGTAAAGGAAACGGTTCGGGAAGAAGAAATCATCATCGAAGGCGCCACGATCGGTCAGCCGCTTCTGGTTAAAATGTCCTATCACCCCAACTGGAAAGTGGCGGGCGCAGATCGCATTTATCTGGCCTCGCCCGCGTTCATGCTGGTGATTCCCCATTCGGCGACGGTCAGGCTGAGGTATTCGGGATCATGGCCGGAAACTGCCGGGTTGATTCTGAGCGTACTCATTGTCATTCTATCCATTCTGTTTCATATTCAGCCATTCCATTGCCTGAGAAACGGCGTTGAACGGATATATGATTCATTGGGTGTCCGTTTGTCGCTGGTTGCTTTGACCGTCATTCTGGTTTTTACCGGATATCACCTGATGACAGGTTTTTCGGATTCACCGCAGGTTTTGTTTCAAAAAGGTTTAGTTGACTATCGTCGCAAAGATTATAACGCAGCAAGAAACCGGTTCTGGGCCATCATGAGTCAATATCCCCAGACCCTGCCATCGGATCAGGCCGGTTTTCATTACGGGCTGTGCTTTTATCTGGAAAAAGACTGGCAGAACACCATCCAGGCCATGAACATGCTGATTACGGATTATCCGGATTCACCCAAAGTGTCCGAGGCCCTGTATCACATTGGAATCTGCCACCGCCATATGGGACAGCGGAATGTGGCCGAAACGATTTTTCAAAAAATTGTCCGTGAGTTTCCGAGAGATATCTGGGCCCAATATTCACAGGACAGGCTCCGGGAGATGTCCCCCTCATGACACTCAGCCCCGGCATATCGCTTTTCATTCCGGTTTTCAATGAAGCGGCATTGATCCAACCGCATACCAGACGGTTGATCGATTATATGGAAACGCTCAATATACCCTATGAAATCATTCTGGGAAGCAATGGTTCGACCGATTCAACGGTTTCTCTGGCAACCCGTCTGTCTGCAGCCAATTCCCATATTCACCTGTTTCATCTACCGCACAGGGGCGTGGGTGCGGCGTTTCGGGAAGGAATCAGACTGGCCCGTCACGAGCGGATTGTGACCGTGGACATGGATCTGTCGATCCGTCTGGATTTTATCCCCTTAGCCTATGACCTGCTGGAATCCCATGATATGGTCGTGGGATCCAAAATAACCGGAACACAGCAGCGAAAATGGATTCGAACTGTTGCCAGCCATGCCTTCATATGGCTTGCCCGGCTGCTTTTGAAAATCGATTTTCACGATTACAGCATTGCGGCAAAAGGTTACCGGCGGGATCTGGCGTTAATCTACGGCGCCTGCATCGATGACAAGACATTTTATGTCACCCAAATCATTTATTACGCCAGCCGGGACAGGTGTCGAATTGTTGAGGTGCCTGTGGAATGCATTGATCTGAGGGGCAGCCGGTTCAATCTGGTTCATGAAGGGATTTACAAATTCGGTCATCTGTTCTGGCTGTGGATGAAAAGGGATAGGCTGAAGACTGAGGCCTGAGGGGGGAAGGCTGAAGGAGGAAGATGGGCGGATGGCTTTTTGTTACCTGACCCCTGCCCCCTTCATCCTGCCCCCTGACAACTATTCGACTTTGGAAAAGGCTTTTGCTTTGGCCTTGCAAACCGGACAGGTATCCGGCGGCTCGTTTTCACAGGTATATCCGCATACCGAACAGACATAGTAATCAGCCACTTCCGGATGATCAATCGTATCCAGCGCCTTCTGATACAGGGCGGCATGCACTTTTTCCACTTCGTTGGCATAGGTGAAACTGCGCTCTGCGTTCTTGTCTCCCTCTGCAATGGCGGTTTTAATCATTTCGGGATACATGGCCTTGAATTCATGGGTTTCACCGGCAACTGCGGTTTTCAGGTTTTCAGCCGTACTTCCCACAGCGCCCAAGGTTCTCAAATGGGCATGGGCATGAACGGTTTCCGCTTCGGCAGCGGCACGAAACAGCTTGGCGATCTGCGCATGGCCTTCCCGTTCCGCCTTCTGTGCAAACGCCAGATATTTGCGGTTTGCCTGCGACTCTCCTGCGAACGCATCCCAAAGATTCTGCTCTGTTTTACTCATAAAATCTCCTTTCTGATGATGTTTTGACTATTGGGTATGGATTGACTGGTTACGTTTGTTACCACGATATTCATAATTCATTACAATAATCAGAAGATTCAATTCAGTCAATGCAGAGTTTTCTCATCCACATCCATGATTTCCGTTGGGCTTCATTTTTGCCGGAATTAATTTGATCATTGATATCTCCTGAATTATATATGAATCCATTTCAATTTGATACCGCTTCACAGGTTTCGGACAATTCATCTGCACAGGAGATTCAGGAGACTGGTATGGTATTGAACCAGTATTATGAAGAAATAAAGATCATGTTCCCGGACGAGGTAAAGGTCTTCATCCGGGACCATCAGGAAGGCGATTACACCCTGCTGGATGTCCGCCAACCCGGGGAATACGAAGAGACCCGCCTCCCCGGAGCCAAATTGGTGCCACTGCCCCAACTGGCTGATTCATATGAAACCCTGGACGCATCCAGGCCCATCATTGTCTACTGCCAGGTGGGTGGCCGCAGCCGCATGGCAACCCAGTTGCTTATGGGGTTGGGATTCAGGGATGTGTTTCATATGATGGGCGGCATTCAGGCATGGGAGGAACAGACCGCTTCCGGCCCCAGAGAGTTTTATCTGAATTTCATCCGGGGGGACGAATCACCGGATAAAATTATCCGGATGGCCTATCACATGGAGGAAGGTCTCAGAAAATTCCATGAAGCCATTCATGCCAGAACCACCGATGCGTCACTGGCAGCCCTTCTGATTGGCCTTGTAAAAGCCGAAGAGAGTCATAAGAAGATGCTGGTGGCGTTGTATGAATCGCTTGAGCACGATGCCGCACCTGATGGGGTAAGCCGGATCACCGATCTACCCGCCAAACTGGAAGCAGGCCTGATGGAGGGTGGCATTGATTTTGATGAATTCATGAAACAGAACGAGCCGTTTCTGAACGATGTTTCGGGATATCTTGATTTGGCCATGATGATTGAGACCCAGGCACTTGACCTGTACCTGCGCATGGCTGATGAAAGTACGAATGAACGGGCAAAACAGGTTCTCTTTCGTATTGGCAATGAGGAGAAGGCGCATTTGGCCATGCTGGGTCGATACCTGGATGGCATCGGAGAGCTGGCAGGCAATGGCAGTCCGTTAACCGATTCTTCCGGGGGTATTTAATTGATTTTTTTAACCTATCTTGGCGTTGGCGCAGTTGCCGGAATTCTGGCCGGTCTGCTGGGTATTGGCGGCGGCCTGGTTATTGTTCCCATGCTGGTGTTTTGCATGACCGGGCAGAATGTGCCGGATGAATATATCATGCATTTTGCGCTTGGCACGTCCATGGCCAGCATCATGTTTACGTCGGTTTCCAGTTTCTGGGCGCATCACCAGCGCGGTGCGGTCCACTGGGATGTGGTCAAACGGATTGTTATCGGCATTTTTCTGGGCACATTTCTGGGAACCTGTGTTGCCGCCCGGTTGTCAAACAATTTTCTGAAAGGCTTTTTTATTCTGTTTCTGTATTATGTCGCCATTCAGATGCTGATCGATAAAAAACCCAAACCCTCCAGAGCACTTCCCGGGACATGGGGCATGTTCGGGGTCGGCAACATCATTGGTGCGGTCTCCAGCCTGGTGGGAATTGGTGGCGGCACCCTGTCTGTGCCGTTCATGGTCTGGTGCAACATTCCGGTTCATCACGCCATCGGAACATCCGCCGCCATTGGTTTTCCGATCGCGATTGCCGGTACAATCGGATATATTATCAACGGGTTGAATGTGCCTGGTCTGCCTGCAGGGTCACTGGGATATATCAGCCTGTCAGCGCTTGCGGGCATAGTGGCCGCCAGTATTTTTACGGCGCCTCTCGGTGTTCGTCTGGCTCACTGGCTGCCTGTTCCCCGCCTCAAACGGATTTTTGCAGGTCTGCTGCTGATTGTTGCGACACGGATGCTTTATGGTCTGATCTGAAAACCTGAGGACGCCGGAAGAAAGGCTTTTTCTCACGACTCACAACTCAAATCGAAATTCTTCACAGATGGCACCCCATGCTTTCCAAAACCCGAATCAGTGACCAGGAAATGAGCCGGGTATTTTCACAGGCATTGAAATGCGATGGCCTGATTGAAAATGCGGATACGGCTGTCCTGTTTTTCGATCTCGATCATTTGTTTGAACGGATTCATCATCTGAACGTGGTGTTTCCGACAGGCACCCTGCATACGGTCGCCGTAAAGGCCAATCCGCTGACTGCTGTTCTGAAAAAGATCCATCAACTGGGGGCCGGGCCGGAGGCCGCTTCGATACCCGAGCTTATCGTCCGGACGAATGGCACCATGAATTGACGGTGGTGGATGAAACCGGTTCGATCAAGACCGGACAGGATTCATTGCCTTATGTGATTGCAGGCCCCCTGTGTTTTGCCGGAGATGTTCTGTCCACCCATGCTGTATTGCCGAAGGTGACCGAGAATGATTATATTCTGATTCATGATGTGGGGGCTTACACGTTCAGCATGTGGTCCCGGTATAACAGCCGTCAACTTCCGAAGATGATCGGTTACGAAAATCAGGGAAACCGCTTTGAAATCCTGAAAGACCGCGAAACCATCGAACAGGTCTGGAATTTCTGGAGCTGAACGCAACCTGTCAACCCAAAAGGGAGACCTGAACATGATCGTATTCGATGGAACCTATCGCTGCAGAATTCCACACAGCCATGCCCGCCGGTCCTTTCGAAAGAACTGGGGAATGTCCTGTGATCTCAAGGTAATTGATCTGGATTTGTCTCAACCGGATGTCCGGCACCTCAAACGCTATGTGGTGGTGGCCTGCGAGACAACCACGACTCCCATGAAAACCAGCGCTGCCGAAACATTGGGCAGACGAATATTCCGGGATTTCAGCCTGACCCGCCAGAATGTGTTGTGGATGGAATTTCGGGGGACCGATAACGATCTGGATGTGGCCGTATTTACACCGGTACAGGAGGGGCTGGAAACCCAATACCGGATAGCCTGGCGACCCGCCCTTGCCAATGAGCGAAAACTGGCGGAATCGTATCTGGTCCGCTCACAGCCTGCGAAATAATTCCACTTCCCGAATCTTGTCCGATGGAAGAAAGGGACATCAAATCGCAGGCTGCAAGAGTGCGCCGAATGCCCGTGGAGGGAATCAGTATCCATCCTCTCTGTAGTTACAGTTCCCGTCCTCGTCTTGGGGCTTGATCTCCGTATCCCGGTTGATCTGGGCATACGGATCCGGATTGCCATCCACATCATGGTATTTCGGCGGGTTCATCGTGTCCGAAGGCATCCGAACCACCGGGGAGAACCCGAAATCCGAGACATCCGCTCTCAACTGGACGATCTGCTCCCGGGTTACCCGCAGCACCATCAGATCGAAAGACCAGGTGAGTTGCGGACCAATCTGCTGGATATCCGGGCAATGTGCCTGAACGCTGTTGAGGGCACATGCCACCGTGTCATTGGCCACCGGAAAATGGGTGGCCACCGTGAGCCGCGGGCGGGGATTGATCTGGCTGAGGAGGTACCCGAAAGCGCCCTGGGGCGTGTGGGAACTGTTCTGAATATTCTTCAGACCTTCCACCGTCTCAAGAAAGGTGGGATAAATCAGATCATCCGGCAGAGGGGGCCGGGTGAGGCCCATGTTCTTGAAGGCCCATACTTCCGCCGGAATCACCATCTCGTGGATGAACACATCCACGCCCTTTCCGCCGTTGATGGCCTGATCCCTGGAGCGGATTTCGGGCTTGGTGTCGCTCGTATAGATCATGGTCAGGCCATTCCACTCCAGCTTGTAACCGATGGAGCCTTGCCGGCAATGGATCACCGGAAAATGGGTGATCCGGACTCCGGTTTCCTTGTTGTCGTAGGCCACGTTGTCCCCGTCTTCCGCGCCGTAATTCTGCCATTTCAGCTCGATGGGAACCATGGCATAGGCATCGTTCGGCGGATCGTCCCCGACCGGAACCGGTTCGACGGGAAGGCCCCAGCTTTCCCTTGTGGGCGGGGTATAGTCGGGATAGCTGGTGCTCTGAAAACTGAAGCTCTCCGAATGCCACCGCATGGCTTTCCGCAGATTTTCACAAAAGGCTTTGGTGCCATCGTCGTAATACTGGCCCGATCCTTTCGGGCTATCGACATTCGAAGGTCCGGGACCCCAGACATACAGGGGAGACTTGCGGTCTGCCGAAGGTCCAAAGCAGTAAATGTGCGTCAGGTCGCTCATGTGGTCACCATGCAAATGGGCAATGAAGACCTTGTCCATCCGGCCGAATCCGATTCCCATGGCTCCGTAATTGGCACACACACCGGAACCGCAGTCGAAGACGAACTGGTCCGGCTTTCCCATGGCGTTCCCCACCTCGACAAAGACGCTCATCATCTGCTGGGCCCGGCGCACCGGCGGGATGCAGGATCCCATGAACGTGATCCGCATTTCATTGGGCAAAAGCGGCGTGTTCGGATCGTTCGGATCCAGCGGATTATAGGACGGCAGGCGGTCATAATAGGTATACCGCTCCGTTGCCAGGGGAATGGTTCTCCAGTTGCAGGCATCCACCGGGGGACAGTCTTCCGCTGCAAGAATGTCCCCAGGTCCCGGGCCGATCAGGGTGCTTCCGATGGCCATTCCGCCCAGGGCCAGCCCGGAAAGTTTGAGTGCGTCTCGCCGGGTGATTCCGTTGGACGGATTGTTTTCGGCAGGTTTCATGGTTTCCTCCTTTGATTGATTGGTTGATTGATTGGAACCGCAAAAGCCTTTTTCGATTCCGGATACCAGATCCGCGATGGTCAGCAGATAGGGACTGTATTCATCGTGCCAAACCATGTTTCTCTCCAGGAAGATGAATCCGCGCACGGGTAACAACAAGCAGGTATCGGATCGCTTGTTTTTATATGTCCGAACGGCTAAATGCAAGAAGGAACCCGATATCGCCCGTCATGGCACGCAATCTCCGGTTCAATCCGGTTCTCGATGGAATGGGAACCCTGAATTCATTTGATCATTGATATTCTCTCGGATAATATCCGTCCCGTCCCCGATAAACCCAATAAACACAACCCATATTTCACCACTGAAGGAGAATACCAATATGCAAAGTCAACTGTCAGCCGCGTTAAAACTCAAGTATAAGCCGGTTGCCATCGTCTGGTCAGACCAAAAGCCAGACAACGCCATGCAGTTCACGGAAGGCAAATGGGGATGCATCATGTGGCTGGCCGCCAGCGCAGCCAGAGGGAAAGCAGCCGTTTGTGACCGGAAAACCTTTGGCTGTTTCGGGGGAGGCGTGGGTATGGGATTCGGGTTGCAGTACAAAAACTTTCCGGGAGGAGAAGCCTGTTTCTGTCATTTTCTGTCATCCGGAAACGATCAGTGGGAAACCGGCCGTCAGGCAGCGGAGCAGGTCAAGCCCTTCATGACCCGGGAATCACACGACAATTTTGTTCATGGCGAACGGTATTTCAAAAACCCGGAACTGGTTCAAAAATTCATTGACTCCCTGCCCATGACCGATATTCCATCTGAAAACGTTGTGTTCAAACCGCTTTCTGACGCGGATTCATCCCGGGATGCCATTCAGACCGTTGTCTTTTTTGCCAATCCGGATCAGTTGTCCGCCCTGGTGATACTGGCCAATTATGGCCGGGGGGACAACATGAATGTCATCATTCCCTATGCCGCGGGCTGTCAGACCATCGGCATCTATCCCTACCAGGAGGCCCAATCCTCAAAACCCCGGGGCGTGGTCGGGTTGACGGACATATCGGCCAGGCTCTATGTTCAAAAACAGCTTGGCCCCAATCTGTTCACCTTTGCCATGCCGTTTGCCCTGTTTCAGGAGATGGATGCCCATGTGGACGGCTCGTTTTTGCAGCGGCACACCTGGAACGCCCTGACCGCGGACTGAGCCCGGATTGCGGTTCATCATGGGATTTTTTTCACTAACTGATTGGCAGCGGTCAGCAGCGGGTCCCAGACCGGCCCGAACGGTGGGGCATAGGCCAGATCCATCTGTGTGAAATCCGCCACGGTCATGTGCGTGTGAAGCGCTACGGCAGGGGCATTGATGCGATGGCTGACACCTTCGCGCCCAACCATCTGAACACCCAGAAGCCTTCCGCTTACCGGGTCCCCGATCATATGAACCCAAATGGCGGATGATCCGGGATGCGCATGGGCTCTGGACCGGCCTTCGATAACCACATCGACCGGAGAAAAACCGGCATCGATTGCTTCCCGCAGGCTCAAGCCGGTTCGGGCCACTTCCAGATCGAATACCCTGAACACGGCGGTACCGACGATACCCGGCAATGAAGCAGGCTTTCCGCAGACGTTGTCGGCCGCGGCCCAGCCAGCCCGGTTTGCACGCAACGCCAGGGGTATCCAGGTTTTTTTTCCGGTGACGACATGAAACGCATCGGCGCAGTCGCCTGCGGCATAGATGTGGGGATCGGAAGTCCGCAGGTATCTGTCTGTTGAAATGGCCCGGCCGATACCGGTTTCAAGTCCGGCCGTGGCAGCCATCTCGCTGTTGGGCTGAATTCCGGTGGCAACCAGAATCATGCCGGCTGACAGGTCGATGCCGTCGCAGCATACGACCAGCCCATCTTTCGCCTGTTCGATGCGGTGAATTGCAACACCTTGATATAATGACACCTTTCTGGCTTCCAACTCCTGCTGAACAATTGCGGACAGTTTCTCGTTCATCCAGGGCAGCAGGCCGGATCTGGGTTTTATCATACTGACCTGGATATTCAGACTGCACAGGGCTTCACACATTTCCATCGCAATATAGCCCATCCCGATGATCACGGCTTTTGATACATTTTCTTTCTGAATAAAGGATTTGATCTGTCTTCCGTCCTCCAGATGTTTCAACACCATCACCCCCGGCAGATTAATGCCGGGTATGTCGGGCAAGATCGGACGTGCGCCGGTTGCGATCAACAGCGAATCATAGCCGATGGCAAATGGTTTACCGGATTCGGTCATACCGGTAACGGTTTTGCCACTTCGGTCAATCTGCTCCGCGGCATGACCCATCATCATGTCAATGCCCTGTTTTTGAAAGGCATCGGCCTGACGCACAATCAGTTCCTCCATCGACCGGGCCGAATCGGCAATGTTATAGGGCATGCCGCAGGCGCTGAATGACACATCCCGTGTCTTTTCGATAACCGTGACCCGCATGTCGGGCCGGGTTCGCTTTGCTCTGGATGCGCCACTCATCCCGGCGGCGTCACCGCCAATGATCACAAAATTCATAAGGCTCTCCTTTTCAGCTTGATCCGGCAGGGTATTCCCTTCAGGTCAGGCGTCCCAAACGCCTTTCCGAGTCGCTTCGTTTCTGTCAGCATGTTGTAATTGGACCGACACCAGGATTCATCATCTTTTAAATTTTCTTCCGGAAACCACCATCCATAAGCGGCCAGAACCGTATCTGGCCGGATTTGATCGGTTAAATGGGCTGTCTGCACCATATGCCCCTGTTTTGTCTCCACCTGCACCACATCTCCGTCATGAATATCTGCTGCACACGCCGCATCCGGATGAATCCGGCACACGGGGGTTGGCTCTTCTTCCCGAAGGCCTTTCATCCAACGATAGGATGAATGCAGATAGCAGGGGCTTTTGGCGCTGGTCAGCAGCAGCGGATAATCCGGATCAAACGCCTGTGGAACAAATTCGGGAAGTGTGGAAAGGCCCCATTTTTCGGCGGATTTCAGACTCAGTTCGACTTTTCCGGATTTCGTCTTGAAGCCCGATGCTTCATATTTGCGAAAGACTTCCGGACCTTTCAGAAAGCCTCTCCGGCAGAATTCCTCAAAGTTCATGCCTGCAGGCGACAGAACCGAATTGAGCATGGCCGTTTCATCATCAAACCAGTATTCGGGATTGCTGAGCCGTTTTCCCAGGCTGTTCAGGATGCGAATGTCCGGCCAACAGCCTTCGGGAGGTTCCACAATTTTTTTTCGGGCCAGAATGATGCCATGCCCCAGACCGTAATGGCCGATATCATTTATTTCAAACTGGGTCGCCGCCGGTAGCACAACATCGGCAAGATTGGCTGTCGGGGTCATGAACACATCCGATACGACCAGAAAGTCCAGATGGGTCAATGCCCGATGGGTCAGCCGGCTGTCTGCATATCCCGTGAGCGGATTGCAACACTGCATATAGGCGGCTTTGATGGCATATGGCTCGTTTTCCAGCACGGCCTTTCGAAAATAGGCCGCCGGTACGGTCATCAGCCTGGGAACGGTTCCAAAATGGGAATGAACCATTTCCGATATCTTATTGGGAACCCGATCGGCCCGCACAAACGGCGCCAGACCCAGAATCAGCGGATCCAGGGCGTGGACGTTTCCTCCCGGAACATCCAGATTGCCACAGATGGCCATCAGGCAGATCAGGGCGCGGGCCGTGTCCCAGGTCGTGACATGCTGCTCGATGGCGTTACCCCAGGCAAGGGCTGCCGGTCTGGCCTTGGCGTAGATCCGGGCGCTTTCCCGAATAAGTCCGGCATCCAGTCCGCAGATGTCGGAAACGGTTTCCGGTGTATACGGCCTGCATCGAGTCGCCAGTTCATCGAACCCGTTGGTCCATTTTTCCACAAATTTCTGATCAAACCGGTTTTCTTCTATAATGACATGTAAAAACGCCAGGGCCAGCGCCGCATCGGTTCCGGGTCGAATCTGAAGCCAGTGCCTGGCCTTTTGCGCCAGGCGGGTTTGTCCGGGGTCCACCACGATCAGTTCACACCCGTTTCTGATTTGATTCATCAGGAGGCTGGAGATCTCTCCTTCCTCGTTGGTGTTCAGCGGGTTGCCGCCCCACACCAGAACAAGTTCCGAAGAATGATGATGATCGACCACGGGATAAAATCCGCAGGTATGAAGACCGCTTACCTCCCGCGGCGCATGGCAGACATCCTGGACCGCGACCACGTTTGGCGAGCCAAAGGTATGGGCCAGTCGGATCAGGGCAAAATGCTCAAGACCCTTTGGCATGCCCTGACAGAAGGCAATGGATTTTGCACCATGATCATTTCGAATCCGGGACAGGGTATCAGAAATCGTATTCAGTGCATCATCCCATGAGATGGATTCCCATTTTCCGTCACCTCGTTTCCCGATTCGTCGCAACGGGGTTTTCAGACGATCGGGATGATCCAGTTTCTGATGGGCAAACCGGCCTTTGGTACAAATGTATCCCTGGTTCAGATAACCGTCCGGATCACCCTTGATCTGAAC
>Ga0351885_10015_pt1 | contig 89956 bp, 83 predicted proteins | sample TotcelFGM3001L13_FD_206771 | JGI IMG/M metagenome (GOLD analysis project Ga0351885, IMG submission 206771) | Enriched cells from coal bed in the Powder River Basin, Montana, United States - Total cells FGM rep3 HSBNCT.FGM.300.1.L13 ... | reverse complement strand
TCCGGGTCAATACCGTGGCACCTCTGGCCGCATCCCGCCTGACCGAGGATGTCATGCCGCCGGATATTCTAAAGCGTTCCAAACCCGAATATGTCGTTCCCCTGGTCCTGTATCTGGTCAGTGATGACGCTGAGGCCACCGGACAGATATTCAACGCCGGCATGGGATACTATAACCGGGCTGCGGTTCTGACCGGAAAAGGCATTCACCTGTCGCCGGATGGACAGCCCCCCACACCGGAGCAGATACTGGAAAATTGGGAGGCCATCGAGCGACTGGAAGGCGGCAAAGAGGCATCCAGCCTGACCGACGCCCTTATGGAAATGATGAATTAAAAGGGATGGCTGGATGACCGGGGAAACGTGATCATTGCTTTTGCTATAGGGCCTGTAAGCCTTATTGGCCCTATTTTTCAAATTGGAGGTACCGCCACATGGCAACAGGAATACGTGATAAAGTTGCAATTCTGGGAATGGGCTGCTCCCGGTTCGGTGAACGATGGGACATGGGGGCAGAAGAGTTGATGGTGGAGGCGTTTCTGGAAAGCCTTCAGGATGCGGGTATCGAAAAAAATCAGATCGAGGCGGCCTGGTTTGGCACCTGCATGGAAGAAATCGGCGTGGGAAAAAGCGCCATTGTTCCGGCAGCAACACTTCGACTGCCTTTTATTCCGGTCACCCGGGTGGAAAATTTCTGCGCAACCGGAACCGAGGCATTCCGGGGCGCGTGTTATGCCGTGGCATCCGGAGCCTATGACATTTGTCTGGCCATCGGTGTGGAAAAGCTGAAGGACACGGGGTATGGCGGACTGCCCAATTTTGGCTCCAATGCCGGCACCCTGACCTGGCAGTGGTGGCCCAATCTGACCGCACCGGGATCGTTTGCCCAGTTGGCCAGCGCCTATGCTGCCAAATACCGGATCAAGGATGTAGACCTTAAACGCGCCATGGCCCATGTATCGGTCAAAAGCCATGACAATGGCGCGTTGAATCCCAAGGCCCATCTCCGAAAACCCATCACCGAGGCCCAGGTCATGAATGCCCCCATTATTGCCCATCCATTGGGGCTGTTTGACTGCTGCGGAGTCAGCGACGGCAGTGCCTGCGCCATTGTGACCACGCCGGAAATTGCCAGAAAACTGGGAAAAACCGATCTGATAACGGTCAAGGCCCTTCAACTGGCCTTGAGCAGTGGCGAAGAAATGGGATATAACGAATGGGACGGCGATCATTTCATGACCACTACCCATTGCAGCAAAAAGGCTTATCAGGAAGCCGGCATCACCAATCCCCGGGAAGAGATATCCATGATGGAGGTGCATGACTGCTTTTCCATCACCGAGCTGGTCACAATGGAGGATCTGCATATTTCCGAACGGGGGCGGGCCGTGTTCGATATCCTGGATGGATTTTATGACCGGGATGGAAAAGTTCCCTGCCAGGTGGATGGGGGCCTGAAATGCTTTGGACACCCCATCGGTGCATCCGGCATCCGCATGCTCTATGAAATGTATCTGCAACTGCTGGGCAGAGGCGACAAACGCCAACTGAAAAATCCCCGGTACGGGCTGACGCATAATCTGGGCGGATTTCCGTTTCAGAATGTGTGCAGCATCTCCATTATCGGCAACTACCCGGGTTGAATTTTCCATTCCGGGCCATAATCTCAAATTTGAAATTTTAAATCTCAAATCCATATACCGGGTGACATCATGAATCTGTTAAACTACACCGAAAAACACAATCAGTTCCGGGAAAGGCTTCGGACGTTTCTGGCCGCCGAAGTCACCCCGTTTGTAGATAAATGGGAAAAGGACAAAATCATACCCAGACAGATCTGGAAACGCATGGGACAGGGCGGTTTTCTCTGCCCCATGGTGTCGACCGAGTATGGCGGCCTGGGCGGAGATTTTCTGTACTCGGTCATTGTGGCCGAGGAACTGACCAAAACCCGGCATACGGGTCTGGCCGCCGGTCTGCACAGTGATGTGGTCGTACCCTATATCGATTCGTTTGGAAGCCTGGAAATCCGGCAGAAATATCTTCCGAGATGCGTGAACGGGGATATTGTCACCGCCGTGGCCATGACCGAACCCGGGGCCGGAAGCGATCTGGCCGGCATGACAACCACAGCCGAGGAAACCGGTGACACCGTGGTGATCAATGGGTCCAAAACCTTTATTTCAAACGGAATCCATGCCGACCTGATCGTTCTGGCGGCACGTGACCCGAAAACCGAAAATCCCTATCAGGCCATTTCCCTGTATCTCGTGGATGGGGATGCACCCGGATTCAAGCGCGGCAGAAAGCTGGAAAAAATGGGCTGGCACAGCCAGGATACGGCCGAGCTGTTTTTCACCAACTGCCGCATTCCGGTTCAGAACCGGCTGGGGGAAAAAGGCATGGGCTTTCTGATGCTCATGGACAAGCTTCAGCAGGAACGCCTGACCTGTGCCGTTGGCGCAATCACGGCCGCGGAATATATTCTGGACTGGACCATCGCTTATTGCAAAAACACCCGGGTATCCGGGAAACCGTTATCCAAAAACCAGGCGGTTCAGTTTGCCCTGGTGGAACTGTCCACCGAGGTCAAAATGAGCCGGGTGTTTGTGGATAAACTGGTTGTGGAGCATTTGGCCCATGAAAATGTGGTGATTGAAACCTCAATGGCCAAATACCAGACCACGGACATGGTCAAACGTCTGGCGGACCGATGCCTGGATCTGATCGGCAATACCGGCATGCTGGAGGCGTGTCCGATTGCCCGGGCATTTCGGGATGTGCGCGTCATGTCCATTTTTGCCGGTACCAATGAAATCATGAAAGGCATTGCGGCGAAATTTATGGGGTTGTAATTAACAGGATTGTCAACCAGGCCTTAAGGGGCGGAAGAATCGGATTCCGGGATATCAATTTTTATCCTTGATAAATTCATTGCAAAGGATATTTAAATGGACTTAAATATTTTTGTAACTACTCAGGTAATTCAGGAGTCAGAATTCAGAAGCCAGAATAAATAGGGAATGGTTGCATTTTAAAATGATATTTTCCTTATTTATTCTGGCTTCTGACTCCTGTTGCTTTCCATTCTTTACACTTTTACTTTCAATTGACAGATGATCATCCGGCAGAAACGATGATCATGGTTGCCTTGTCCATGCGAAGATCCAATATCTTGAACAACCCGTATGACAAATTCAAAGGAGTTTCATGTATCCCTATCTTTTCAGTCCAATCAAAATCAATCAGTTAGAAATCAAAAACCGGATCGCCTACCCGTCTCTGGGGCTGTTGTATTCCTATGACATGAAACTCAATGACCGGTATTATCATTTTTTTCAGGAACGGGCGGCCGGCGGCGCGGGACTGATCACGGTTGGCCCGGTCGGGGTGGATTTTCTGGGATCGGGTCTTCTGGCCCTGTCGCTGTCTCAGGATGAGGCCATTCCATCCTTTATAAAGCTTTCCCGCATCATTCAGGATGAGGGTGCCAAGGCATGGGTACAGCTCTTTCATGCAGGCGGGTATTCGCATCCGATTCTGATCAATGGCGAAACCCCCATTGCGCCATCTTCGATATTTTCAAATTACTCACGGGTGACACCCCGGGAAATGACCGGTGAGGATATTCGCACGGTCCAGCAGTGCTTTGTCGATGCCGCGGTTCGGGCACGGGATGCGGGGTTTGACGGGGTGGAAATCATTGCCTCTGCCGGGTATCTGATTACCCAGTTTTTATCCCCCTTGAAAAATCAGCGCACGGACGAATACGGCGGATCATTTGACAACCGGGTCCGTTTTCCCCGCGAGTTGATTGAAATGATGAGAAAGACGCTGGGCCCGGATTATCCCATCACCATCCGCATGGCTGGAAACGATTTTGTGCCGGGCAGCAACACGGATACAGAAACGCCGGAAATTGCAAGGGTCTATGAACGGGCCGGTGTTGATGCCATCAACATCACGGGCGGATGGCATGAGTCCCGCGTTCCCCAGCTTCCCATGGAGCTTCCCCGCTCCGCCTATGCGTATCTGGCTCTGAATATCAAACAGGCGGTATCCATTCCGGTGATGGCATCCAATCGCATTGCAACGCCGGATATCGCCGAAAATCTGATTCGGGACGGATATGCCGATATGGTCAATCTGGGCCGAGTCCTGATTGCCGATCCCGAGTGGCCGAAAAAAGCCCGTGAAGGCAGATCCGAGGAAATAAGACCCTGTGTGGCCTGCTCCCAGGGATGCACGGATCAGGTATTCAGCGGAAAGCCGGTTTTCTGCGTGGGGAATCCACGTGCAGGCTTTGAAGGTGAGCGGATCATTCAGAAAACCCAAAATTCAAAGCGGGTCATGGTGGTGGGCGCGGGTCCGGGTGGACTGGAAGCCGCCGTAACCGCAACCCAAGTCGGGCACCAGGTGGAACTGGTTGAAAAAGGGCCGGACATCGGCGGTCAGATCTGGATCGCCGGTGCGCCGCCTCATAAGCGGGAGCTTCTGGAGTTCATTCGATATTACCGGGCCATGATTCAAAAACATCACATCCCGCTATTTTTGAACACGTCGGTGGATGAAGACCTGATCCGCAACCGGAAACCCGATTATCTAATCATTGCCGAAGGTGCAGAACCCCTGATCCCGCCCATCCCCGGCGCAAAGGACCCTGGCGTGATGTCATCATGGCAGGTACTCAAAGACAACCCATTTCTGGGAAAGGAAGTCGCAATTGTCGGTGGCGGTGCCGTGGGACTTGAGACCGCGCTATTTGTCGCGGCAAAAGGCACCATTAACCCGGAAATCCTTCATTTTCTCTTCACCTATGATGCGGAAAGCCCGGAACGGCTGAAGGAACTGTTGTTTCATGGATCATCCCGGGTGACCGTGTTTGAAATGCTGCCCAAGGCCGGGGCCGATGTGGGAAAATCCACCAAATGGATTCTGACGGACCGGCTCAAGCGTCATGGTGTCAAAATTAAAACCAATTCCAAAGTGACTGAAATTCATAGTGGCCTGATCACCTATGAATCCGAAAACCGGATGCTTCAGCAACAGTTTGATTCGGTCATCATCGCCTCCGGGTCACGGCCGGTTACAAAACTGTCCGAAGCGGCCAAATCCTGGGGAATTCCGTTTGCCGTTGTGGGAGACTGCATCAAACCGGGCAAGCTGAATGACGCGATTCATGGGGGATTTCTGGCGGCGACACGGATTTAAGGAGAAATCGATATGAAAAAAATTGCTTTGTTCGTATTCAACGGGGATCCCATGTGTTTCATTCATGTGTTGTTGAATGGTCTGGACATGAAGCGCAAGGGATATGAAACCGCGATGGTTCTGGAAGGCGCATCGGTGAAGTTGCTGCCGGAACTGGATCAAACCGCTCATCCGCTGAACCGGTTGTGGGAAAAAGCAAAATCCGAAGGCCTGATCGCCGGTGTCTGCAAGGCCTGTTCCCATAAACTGGGTACGATCGATGAGGCAAGGAAGCAGGGGCTGGCTCTTCTCGACGACATGTCCGGGCATCCCAGTATGACGGGATTCCGTGAGGCGGGCTATGAGGTCATCACCTTTTAGTGAACGCCTGAAGAACACCATGACACTTGCAGGATGTGCATAGTAACATCGCTTCGGTGGCTCGCTGAACTTTTTCTAAAGCCGTAAACAGATCAGCCGGTGAATATCCGCCGACACCCGGGGCCAGTTGCCGGCTGCGAATCACCACCGGTTGAAAGCCCGGGCATCTCAGCGATTCCAGAAAATCATGCATAATCAGCGGGCGTGGCAATCCGGTGTGGGTACATCGGATTGCCGGCTCAGGGCAGTTGTCCGGACATTTAAATGACGCGATACTGATATAGATTTCTCCGACTTTCCCGGGCATGGTGTTTGGTAACACGTTCCGGATCGCATCCGGAATTTCGATAGGCTCGATCTGATTTACAGGCAGGAGTTGGCGTCGTATCCATTCCCATGCCAGATGTATGGGCACGACCGGAACGATCCACCCTGGGTGTCCGGCAGATTGAAGATGATGATGAACAAATCGGACCGCTTCCATACAGACCGTTTGAACACCATCTTCGCAGATATCCTTGAGTGCGTCCGGGTTTTGGTCGACAACCGTTATTCCGGATTTTGGAAATCGGATTCTGGCCGCAGCAACGGCTTTTTTTCCAAAATACCCGGCACCCAGTATCCATATCGAAGAATCAGACAAAGCAACCTCGCATATACCTGTCCCACAGCCCCAAAGGTCAACCTAAAACGCCATCACGAGTTTAAACCAGGTCGATGAACCGGCCGGACGGTTTTCAACCTCGGTTTCCCAAAGGCTCTTCAGGATAAATGACATGTTTCTATAGTTGTATTTGATTGCCGGACCGACTGCAATCACCGATCCTTTCATGTCGTTTACAGAAATTCCTTCAATCTCGTCGTCAGTGATCTGTTCATACACATATCCAGCGATACCAACGGTCCATTCAGGGCTCAAATTGTAGCCAACGGCATAGTCAAAATGAAATTCCTGCCCGGGTGTCAGCGAACCGGTCTGTGTGGCCAGGCCAGGATTTCCAATGGCCCCGGCTTCACCTGGGGTAATGATATAGTCATCATTGTCCGTACTGATATCGTACATGAACTTGACCGAAACATCCCAGGGGCCATTCAAATAAGTCACTGCAAAGACCGGCTCAAATGTGTACACATTGTTTCCCGGATTGATGGGCTCTTTTTCTTCATTGTATTCGCCTGTCGGCAAAAAGATGTCAAGGCCCGCAACCCAGTGAAACTGTTTGGTGTGCCAGGTCAAAATGAATGGATCAACAATGATGTCACCCAGGCCGAAACGCGTATCACTGAAACTGTCAAATGGTGCACCAAACTCAAAATCCATATTTACAAACGGCACAAATGCATGGAACGCATAATTGCCGCCCAGAATCTTGATGTCGGTGACATGTAAAAGCCGGAAAACATTGGCCCATACATTGATATCGACATCTGCCAGCGGTCCGGCATCATAATTGTTACCCTCGTTATCCTTGTACCGGTCTGCAGAATAAAAATTGGAATAGAAAAGAAAATAGGTGCCGGGTGGCGGAGCGGCACCACTCATAAAGTCCTCTGCGCCATTGGGATAGGCACCGGATCCGCCGGCAAACGACACGGCGGTTGTTGTACACAGACAAAACAAAACGGCATAAACAAGCAGTCGTCTAATCATCGGTACGGCTCCTTTTCTGAGCCTGCTCTATCAACTGAAGCAGGCCGGAAATTTTGGGTGTCGGCCGACGGTTCATGAGTGTTTCAAAATCCTCGGCCGAAAGCACGTTTTTGAGATATTCAACCACGTCAATATCTTCCCACCAGCAGTCACAAATCATGGCGCATGGCAGGCCCGCATCACCTGAATCCATACAATAGTCGAATTTGACGGGCCCGCCCAACCGGGGACAGCGGCGTTCCAGATCATGGGTTGCCTGGTTCATCATTTGCGACTCGACAGGATTTGCGGCGCGGGATGGCCGCTGCATGTTTTGCCTGCCCGTTCAATCTCGCCTTCATCCAGGATGCAGTCAGAAAGCTGGCCGGACAGATATTTTTCATAGGCGCCAAGATCGAGCAGCCCATGGCCGCTGAAACTGGCCACGATCACTTTTTCTTTTCCTTCTTCCCGTGCCTTTTCTGCCTCCACAATCACTTGTGCCAGGGCGTTGGTGGTTTCCGGCGCCGGAATGAACCCTTCGGTACGTGCCCATAACAAACCGGCCTTATAGGCATCGATCTGGCTGACGGCTTTGGGTTCGATCAACCCCTCAACAATCAGTTGGCTGACTGTGGGCGCCATGCCATGATACCGGAGCCCGCCGGCATGGATTGGCGGTGGAACAAAATCATGTCCCAGGCTGTACATGGGAAGCAACGGTGTGTATCGGGAGGTGTCACCATAATCATATACAAAGGGTGCGCGGGTCATGGTGGGGCATGCTTTGGGTTCAACCGGATAAATTTCGATGTTTTTGCCATTGATCTTGTCATGAACAAACGGAAATGCCAGTCCGGCAAAATTGCTGCCACCGCCGGCACATCCGATCACGATATCCGGGTACTCATCGATTTTTTCAAACTGTTTTTTTGCTTCCAGTCCGATAATGGTTTGATGCAGCATGACATGATTCAGCACACTGCCCAGGGAATATCTGGTTTTGCCCGTGGGATCACTGACAGCCGCCTCGATGGCTTCGCTGATGGCAATACCCAATGTGCCGGGTGTATCCGGGTTTTTTTCCAGCGCATCTCTTCCGGCCCGTGTTTCCATGCTCGGGCTGGGTATACATTTGCCGCCCCAGGTTTCCATCATGGCTTTTCGATAGGGTTTCTGATCAAAACTGACCCGTACCATGAAAACCTTGCATTCCAGACCGAACTGATTGCAGGCAAAAGATAGTGCGCTTCCCCACTGCCCGGCCCCGGTCTCTGTCGTCAACCGTTCGATGCCGAACACCTTGTTATAATAGGCCTGGGGTACGGCTGTGTTGGGTTTGTGACTGCCCGGCGGGCTGACACTTTCATTTTTGATATAGATGTGGGCAGGCGTATTCAGGGCTTTTTCCAGATTAAAGGCCCGGGTTAACGGGGATGGCCGCCAAATGCTCAGAACATCCAGAACCGGTTCGGGGATGTCAATCCAGCGATCAGTGCTGACTTCCTGCTCAATCAGGTTCATGGGAAAAACCGGCGCCAGGGCATCCGGAGAGATGGGTTTTCCATCCGGCCCCAAGGGGGGATTCATTTTAATGTCTGCCAGAATATTATACCATTGCCTGGGCATTTCATCCGTACTCAACAGCACGTTGCGACGTCTCATACAGTTACCTCCTTTTTGATCGGTGTGGGTTGATTGGGTTTGAAAATAAAAAAAGCCTGCTCCCGAAATTTTTCATTCAGGAGCAGGCTTTGATATTGCTTGAGATAGGGGTCTGCTAAACGCAGCCGCAGCTCACCTGCTCGATGGGCCACCACCACCAGTTGACCGAATAAAACAGATTATGAGCAGACGTTGATTGCATTGTGGCTTTATCCAATACTGGAAGGAATTAACCTTGTCAAGATAAAAAGTGACTCCAATAAATAACAATCGCCTGTATGAAACCAGTCAGCGGAAAGAAAAAGAATCGGGAAGACGAAAAAAAGGGCATCCGGCAGGCCAGGGAAGTCTGCCGAATGGATGAACGGATATCAGATGATGGAAGGAATCTGTCGAAACAGTTTTGCGCAGGATGGACAGTACTGATGATGTTCCTTGACATCCGGATGCGGCAGGGTCCGGTGATGGATGTGTTCTAGAAACCGGAGCGTGGCAAAAAGCGCACCGCATCCTTCACACCGCATCAACGGATGCATGCCAATTATTTCATCGCGGATTTTGATGGTTCTGACATTTTCATGATCTTCAATTCGAATGACTTTGGTGGGGCAAATGTTGACACAGGTGCCGCAACCGATGCAGTTGCCCGCCACCGGCATGATCCGGTTTTGTCCATTCTTTTTGATCAGCGTGAGCGCTGATGCCCCCACAATTTCCTGACAGACTCGTTCACACAGCCTGCATCGGATACAACCATCCGGAGGCGGTGTGGTTTCCATGCCATATTGCCTGGAAAGCTGCAGCAATGCTTCGGATTGGGGGGCAAGTGACAACAGTTCATTGATGGCTTTGGTTCGGGCCTCTTTGACGGCAGGGGATCTGGTATCAATCACCAGGCCGGGTTTGGTTTTAAGGGCGCAGGCCAGCATGACTTTTCGTCCGTTACCCGAGCCGTTGCCGTTGATCACCTCGACCGCACATAATTTGCACGATGCAATGGGTCGTTTGAGGGCCGGATGATAGCATAATGTCGGTATGGCAATCTGATTGGCTCTAAGGGTTTTCAGAACACTCAGTCCCTCTTCGGTTTCAATCGGATGGCCATCGACGGAAATGGTAATCATGAATTTCTCCTGTATCATATAGCCGATCATACCTATAGCTTTCAAGATAAAGATTTTGGGTGCGTTATCGGTCGGAGATGGCCCCAAAAGGCCTATCCCCTCCCTGCTGCCTTCCCAAAATCTTTATCTTGAAAGCCATATTGTTTCTGCCTGGAATCTTTCAGTCTTCCAGCAACCGCATGCAATCCTGGGGAAGCCTAAATGTGCCTTTACCGTTCAAACTGACTTCGACAAGGGCGTCCGGATCATTGATGTTGGTGTCCGGATCTGTGACAATGCCATGAATACCAATAAATTCATCCATGTAGGACTGCCACATATCATCCTGGGATTTCTGGTATACTTCCACTTTCTGGCCTCTTCGAAATGTCATGCTCGGTCTCCTTGACAGTATTGAGATTTGAGTCCTGAGTATTGAGAAACAGGCTGATCGTTCGATGGCGGCCCTGCTTGAATGCCGTATGCGGCACCTTCAGCCTTTAACCTGATGGGCGTAAGCCGCCCGGAATGATGTATGATAATTTACAGGGTGCCAGAATTTGAACGACCAGGCGGCATGACCAGTTCATCGCCGGAGTGTGCAGAATGCTTTCTGGCGCAGGACATGCACAAGAGTCGGTTATCGGTGGTCTGCATGACAGTCATGGTTTTCTTGCGAATATAATCCAGATACCGCTCGACCCCCATCACAGCACCACAGCTCTCGCAATAGTGCAATTTTTGACGATTCAGAATGGTGCCACACAGGGAAAGGGTCCGCTCGCCATTTCGGTCTTCCATTTTCATGGCATGGGTCGGGCAGTTGGCTGCACAGGCGCCACACAGAATACACCGTTCCGCCGTGATTCTGAAATCGGTCGGACCAGGATGGTCAAAATTGATGTATCCCATTTTCAGGGCCTCGATTCCCATCTTGTCCCGACAGATCTCCACACACTTGCCGCACCGGATACAGATATCACAGCGCAGACACCGTCTGGCCTCTTCCCGAACCATGTTTTCGGTATATCCCAGCTCCACCTGTTGAAAGGTGGTCCGTCGTCTGTCAATGTTCAGAAGAGACATGTGGGGTCGTTTCAAAATCATTTTGGTGGTGGCCGGGATTTCCAGCCAGTCAATACGACCGCGACGGACCGGAACGGATGGCAGCTTGGGCTGGGGAATACCGGAAAGATAGCGGTCAATGGCCCGGGCCGCCCGCTTTCCGCCGCCAATGGCCTCGATGACCGTTGCCGGACCCGTTACCGCATCTCCAGCGGCAAAGATGCCGGGAACCGATGTTTCCATGCTGACCGTATTGGCTTCGATCGTGTTTCGCCTGGTCCATTTCAGATCATTCAGGGATGCCAGACAGTCATGATCCACCTGCTGGCCGATTGCGGAAATGATGACATCGGCTTCGAGCAGAAAATCGCTGTTGTCGATTGGCACCGGAATCATCCGGTTGCTGCCCTCCTGATTGACCATTTTTGCCCGGATACAGCGAAGAGCGGTCACCCGACCATTTTCACCCATAACTTCGGCAGGTATTGTCAAAAAACTGATACTGATGCCTTCTTCCTCTGCCTGTTCCACTTCTTCCATATCAGCGGGCATTTCGGATCGGGTTCGTCGATAGGCCATCGTGACCTCATCGCTTCCCAGACGAAGGCTGGTTCTTGCCGCATCAATGGCCACATTGCCGCCACCGATGACCACCACCTTTTTCCCGGGCTTGTGCCGGTTGCCCAGTGCCACCTGTTTTAAAAAATCAATGGACTGGAGAACCTGAGGGAAGTCGTGCTCACCCGGAATATTCAACTGAAAGGATTTGTGCGCGCCAATGGCAAAGAAAAAGGCGGCAAATCCGCTGGCTTTTAGTTCATCCAGTGTCACATCTTTTCCAAATGCTGTATCAAACCGGAATTTGACGCCCAGATCCTCCAGCATGGCCACTTCCCGGTCAATGACCTCCCGGGGCAGGCGATAGCGGGGAATACCCACCATGATCATGCCGCCTGCCGTAGGCAGCGCCTCGATGACCGTGATGCCGTAACCCTTGAGAGCCAAATAATATGCAGCGCTCATGCCTGCAGGCCCCGCACCGATAATACATACGTTCTGGCCCTTGTCCGCGGCTTTTTCCGGATTCCGGTAATGCCGCCAGCTCATGGCCCGTTCCGCGGCAAAGGCCTTCAGAAATTTAATGGAAATCGGCGTGTCCATGCGTCCCCGAACACACATGTATTCACAGGGACGGGTGCAGACCAGGCCGCAGACCCAGGGGAATGGACAATCCTGCCGGATGACATCAATGGCTTCCGCATCCCGTCCCAGACCAATCAGGGTAACATAGGTCGGTATATCCAGCCCGGCGGGGCAGGTCATCTGACAGGGGGCCGGCGCCAGTTTGACACAGTCGCCGGTCTTGCAGTTGTGTGTTTTGACATGGCTTTCAAATACTTCCCGATGCGTATCAACCACTTCTGAGATACGCATTCCAACTTTTTGGGACGAACCGTCTGCGACATTATCCAACATTTCCCGAGACAGGGATTCAATGGCGGGTATATGGTCATTTCCGGCCCTTCCCCATGCCAGATCATTCAGTAAATCCAGAATTTCTTCTGCCAGACGTCTGGTTCTGGGAATTTTCAAAGCACCAGATCGAATGGTTGAATCCAGTTCCACAATGATGTTATTGACCGGGCAACTGCTGTCAGGCATATTTTTTTCCTTACCTTATTCCAGACCAGCCACAGCCATGGCATGCCGCTCCCGCCTGAGGTTCGGCAACTCTTCCGCCACACCAAAATCCAGGCAATGAGACGTGCAGATTGTTACGCAGGCCGGTTTCAATCCCATATCAACGCGATCCTTGCAGTAATCGCATTTGACAACCTTACCGATTTCCGGGTTCCACTGGGGCGCGCCCCAGGGGCAGGCCGTGATACACGCCTTGCAGCCCACGCACAGGTTGTGATCAACAAAAACAATGCCATCTTTGGTGCGTTTCTGCATTGCGCCAGTGGGACATGCCGCGACACACCAGGGGTTTTCACAGTGAAAACAGGGCATGAACACATAGGATGCCCTGGGCAGTCCGTTGATCATTTTGGGGCCAACCGTGATAATCTGGCACAGCCGGGGACCAGGGGGTAACGATTTGTTGCTTTTGCACTGAACTTCGCAACTGTGACATCCGATACATTTCTTTTTATCTTGAAACAGATAGTATTTGCTCATGATGAATACCTTTTATTGGACGCGTTTCACGGTGACAAACGTGTCATGAAGTGCAGGGCTGCCGCCAACCCGGTCCGTAATGTTTTCCTGAAGAACACTGTCTGATACGCCTTTATTATAGGTACGGGTTGACAGCTTGGCTTCATGACCAAATCCGTGAACCATGAAAACCGCATCCGGATGAATGAGGTCCGTGACAAAGGCTTTTATGGCGCCGGATCCACACGATGAGGCGATTTCAACCATATCATTGTTCTGAATACCCAAAGATTTGGCCCGGCCGGAATTGATCCATAGAACATTTTCCGGAAACAGCTCGTTCAAATAGGCATTGTTTTGAGTGGATACATGGGTGTGCAACGCAACCCGGCCAACAGTCAGACGAAACCGGTTGTCAGACATTTCCGGTGTCGGTTCATATGCTGGAAAAGATGGAAATCCGGCATTTTCCAGAAGGGAGGATTTAAACTCGATTTTCCCGGAAGGTGTCTTGAACGGAATACCGTCCTTTCGGTCCCAGAATATCTGATCTTTTCCATAAGCCACAAACCCCTTGGCCTCGAAATCCTTTTGCGTAAACCCGGTTGGCTCCAGTTGCCAGTCAACCAGCTCCTCCATTGTCTCATACGGAAAATGCTGTCCCAATCCCATTTTTTCGGCAATCTGCTTCAGGATGATGGCCGCTTCACGGGTATCATACCGGGGCGCCACCGCCTGTTTGCGCAAAAACATCTGCGGTTTCAGGCCGTTGGCCTGCTGAACACAGTCGGTCCGTTCCAGATAGGTGGATTCGGGTAGAATGACATCGGAATACCAGGCAATATCACTGTAATTGATATCGATTGTGACGATCAGTTCCAGTTTTTCAAGTGCTTTTTTCAGTCCGTTGGAATCCGGAATGGATTTGAGGGGATCCAGCCGGTTGCTGATCATGGCCTTGATCGGATAAGGGTCTTCATGGGTAATGGCGTACGCCAGTATCTGGGGAACGCCATGCGCCGGATCCGGAAGCGGAAAGTCCGGCGTACCAACTTTGTCAAACCGGATGGCCTCGATTTTTGGAAAGGTTGACTGTTCATTCAGTTTCAGAGCCGGTTTTTTTCCCAGTGCTCCCGGACCTTTTTTGAAAAATATACCACCCTTGGCTTCCACGCTGCCCATCAGGGCATTCAGTATCAAGATGGACCGTCGCAGATAGATCTCATATTTGTGGTGCGCACCCCGATATCCATAATGAAAAATGACCGCAGGTTTGACTTTGCTTGCTTCCCGGGCAAGGGCAACAATTTCGGATGCGGGAATCCCGGTTTCCTTTTCCGCCCATTCCGGCGTGAAGGGTCTGACAAAGTCCTGAAGCTCGGTCAGGCCATGCACCCATCGTTCGACAAAAGTGGCGTCATACAGCCTTTCGTCCAGAATGACGTGCATCAGTGCATAGTTCAATGCCAAATCGGTTCCCGGTCGAATCATCCAGTACCGGTTCGCCTTGGTTGCCGTGATGGACACCCGGGGATCGATATAGGTCATTTTGGCGCCAGCAGACAGCGCATCCATCAGATTATTGACTTCCTTGACCGAAATGGCTTCAAAAATATTGCGGCCATAGAGAACGATATGGCGGGTGTTTTTATAATCGATGCCGACCTGGGCATCGGTATAGCCAAACAAGCTTCGGCATGCCGTATTGACCGACCCTTTGCACAGGGCATCATGAGAAAAATAATTGGGAGAACCAATGGCCTTCATGAACGTTTTGCTGATCGGACTTGCCAGATTGGCACGTTCTCCAAAAACCACACTTTGTGGTCCGTATTCACCCATGATGCCATTGAGTTTTTCGCCGACATAATCCAGGGCTTCATTCCAGGATACTTTTCGCCATTTGCCTTCTCCGCGAGCACCTTCCCGGATCATGGGCGACTGCAACCGCTCCCGGTCATACAGCAAGGAAATACCGGCAGCTCCCCTGGGACACAGACTGCCTTCCATACCTGGCACATGGGGATTGCCTTCTATCCATTGTACCTGACCGTCTTTGACCAGAACCTTGATCGGACAACGGACCGAACACATAAAACATAAACTGTAAACTTCTTTTTCCATATTTTTATCTATCCTCCAGATGAACTGGTGATTTTTTTAGCAGATTGGATTCGTACGGGCAGAAGCCGGAACGAACGTATGAGCCGGTTGAGAATCGATATTTTTTCCGGGAAGTTCCGGAAAACCGATCATGGTTTCCGTACTCTCGGATGAACGGATCGCCCGGTTCAATTTTTCCACAAACGGCAACCGTTGCTGGATATGTCGTACGACAATCCGGCTGAGAATGTAAATAAAAATAAAAATGAATAAAAAGCCAACGGATTCGCCTATTCCGGGCACATAAAATGGTAAAGGGAAACTGACATCCTGAAACCGGCTCTGCATCCAGGCCAATGCCAAAACGATGGGCAGCAGCATGGCAGCACCTTCTCCGAACTGGGAAAAAAAATAGCGTCCAAAAGCCTCGTTCGCCAGCTTGTTGCAGCCGGTATAACTGGCTTTATCCCCGGCGGCGATCGCTTGCATGGAAAGATTATGCATGGAAACCGTTTCGTGTTTCAGCCGCCGGGAGTGGTTTTTGTTTAAAAATGAGAACAAAAGTCCCAGATAGCCGCCGATGATCGAACATATCAGACACAACATAAATGTACCCAGAAAAAACCCGAGAATCGGATTATCCGGCAGTCTGTAGGGAAAAATCATAAATGAATCCAGCAGAATCAGGAAATCATTCAGCCATGTCATAAACAGTCCTTTCTGGGGTAAGCATACACGAATCGGATGTCCGGCAGATTGTGGCATAATTGGGTTTTACACGACCTGCCGGATCAACCATTATTTAAAAAACAGATGATCAGGATTATTTATCATCCAGGAATCAGTTTGATTCCAAAAAAGCCTTTGAGAGCATAATCAATACCGGTCACAAAAGCCAGAATAATAAAAAGGCGTTTCAGCCATTTGTCAGAAATATATTTCTGTGTGGTGGGACCGACCAGAGAACCGACCACGATGCCGACCATCTCCAGACCAATCAGTGACCAGTGAACAATGACACCCTGCTGCAGATAGCTGATGATGCTGGTGATCATACCGATAAGAACCGCCAGTGCCGATGTTCCGGCTGCCAGAAACATGGGAAGGCCGGAAATGCTTGTCAGAAAGGGAACCAGAAGAAATCCGCCGCCCACACCGATAAACGACGCAATGCATGCGATGACAAATCCACCAATGACCGGATACCAGGGATTAAAAGAAAATTCCACACCATAAAATGTAAAGCTGAATTTGGTCGCCGTAAAGCCGGTGACTTTGACGCCCAGGCTTTTCGTATCAACATTGGCGCCAGCCCGCTGTTCCTTCATGGTTTTTTCAAAAGCATCTGCAGCCTGTTTGGCTTTTTTCTTACTGGCCTGGCCCATGGGGGTCGTTTCATACAGCATCCAGGCACCCAGAAGCAGAACAAACAGACCAAAATAGCCCTGATAGGCCTTAAAGCTAACTTTTCCAGCAGTCAGCAGGGGAACCAGATAACTTCCGGAAATGGACCCGATTGCCAGTGCAACGCCAAGAGGCAGCACAAGCCGTCCCAACTGATAATATTTGATGGATGTAATCAGCGCACTCATGCCCACCAGAAACTGGTTGGACACCCGGATCGAGTCGGTGACAACCTTGTTCAGCATGGGTGATGAATCTTTGAATGTTCCCGCGTAAGCACCCAGTTTGAATACGGTGATATGGCCCACACCGGCCATGATGCCGCCGAACGCACCGACGGTTGAAAATATCCAGCCAACCCAAACGGCCCACAGGAAGGCCACAATCAGATTGACTTTGGGTCCGCCTGGAATTCCCAGGTAGCCGGGTTCGGCTTTGGTATCGATCTGTCCCTTTTCGGTTCCGACCGGTGTCTTTGCGATCGCGTCCGTCAGTTTGTCGGCATACGCCGCATCGGGAATGATAAATGGCGCTGCAACCAGAACACTCAGTACCGCAAAAATGATAAAAAATTTCATGTTATGATTCACGTTTGTTTCTCCTTTTTTTGTTATGCCACGGGCTTTTTCGGTAGTTATTAACACCAACGATCAAGATTGGGTTTAAGGCAATGACGTATCAGTCAGGATTGGAATTTCAGTCGCCACCTCCTTTGTTTGAATCAGAAAAACGGGATGCCCGTTTCTCCAGAATATCAATTTCAATGGGACTGGAAAAAAACACCTCCGCCCCCATGTTTTTCATGCGTTTAACCTGAATGGATGACGGCGATTCGGTGGTTGTCATAACGATATGAATATGCTTGATCTGATTTTTCAGGGATTCAAGAACGGCAAGAGAGGCCGCCGACTCTTTTGCATCCAGAATGGCCATCTCCGGATGATGTTGATCAGCCCAATTAATTGCATCATCTGCCCGGGTGAACACCATGACCCGATGCTGTTGTTTTTCCAGAACCCGTCTGGCCAGTATGCAGGAATCCTGGGTATCTCCCCATATCAGTATGGTTGCCATAAATTATTAATGTTCCTGTAATCGACGGTTGTCTTTATTTACGATGCTATGGACTATATCAATTTTCATGCCAAACCAATCCATGGAATGAATATTGATATAACAAACTGAAATATTTTAATAAATTAATTCAACATGGATAATCCGCCTCAAATTGACTGCATGCATTTCTTTCTGATTTTCTCTGACAAATTAATATTGATGGATTCACAAAAAGTCGGGAATCGGCTCTTTCCGTTCGTCCAACGAAAGTCAGAATCCTTTATTTCAAGACGGTTATGGATTCCGGCTTTTGTCAGAGTGACGGAAATCATCATGATTTGCGCGTTCATCAAAATACATTTCAAATCGTAAATATGTGTCACCGTTTTATTGCAGGTGCAATGATTTGCTTGCAGTGATGTCGGGATTCAAAATTTTGATAAAAAACGGATTCCGGAAACAAAAAACTGGATGTGTTTTTCGGATTATGGCAAACTGCCATATTATGAAACACATGATCTATCATCAGATAAATGGTATGACCTGGCTTGAATTCCCCCATCTTGCGCAACATAAAGACATCCGTCATGGAATCTTTACCCGGCTGGGCGGCTTCAGTCAGCCCCCTTACCAGGGATTGAACGTTTCCGACAGCAACGGAGACAATCCGAAGCATGTTCATCAAAACCGGGATCTGATTTTTCAGCAGATGGGTCAGACCGATATGATTTTTACCCGGCAGCGTCACGGTGTGACGGTTTTTGTGACAACAGAAGACAGGGAATCATTGACACCACAATTGCCGGAAGCAGATGCGCTGGTTACACAACTGCCTGAAAAAAATCTGACGATTCAGGTTGCGGATTGTCAGGCGATCCTGATATACGACCCGGTCAAACGGGTCATCGCCAATATCCATTCCGGCTGGCGGGGCAGCATCGGAAATATTGTCGGAAAAACGGTACAAACCATGATTCAGGTTCTGGAATGCTCCCCGCGGGATATGGTTGCCGGAATCGGCCCGTCTCTTGGACCCTGCTGTTCGGAATTTGTCAATTATCAGCGTGAAATCCCCAAAGCCATGTGGGGATACCGTCTGCCCAAAGACCACTTTGATTTCTGGGCCATGACTGAAGACCAACTGCGGGATGAAGGCATTCCCCGACCCCAGATTCTGCAAAGCGGGCTGTGTACCCGTTGTCGAACCGATCTCTTTTTTTCCTATCGCGGGGAGAAAAGGACCGGGCGGTTTGCCGCGGTCATTGGAATGACATAAAAGCTGAAGATAGGAAGGTACGAAGATAGGAAGATAGGAAGATAGGAAGATAAGGAGTTGGGAAGTTGGGAAGATTGGAAGCGTTAAAACGGTTAACCGAATACCATTGAATCATCCACATCGGAGCGATATATGATTCTGGAAAACGCCCATGTCCTGTGGAACAACCCTGTTCAATCTGATTATTACCGGCTGGGATTAAGCTGCGATGCCCGATACGTTCATGCAACGCCCGGTCAGTTTGTTACGCTGCATCTGTCCGGCCAGAAATCGCCGCTTCTGCGACGGCCATTTTCCATTCATCGGCTGGTGGAAGTGAACAGCATGCTTCAGGGTATTGAAATTCTATATAAGGTTGTCGGCGAATTTACACAAACGCTTACGGGAGTTGATACTGGCGATATGATCAGCCTGTTTGGTCCGCTCGGTAATGGGTTTGAGATCCCTGCGGATACCCGGAGCCTTTACCTGGCAGCCGGCGGTGTTGGTGTTGCACCCATGTTGTTTCTGATCCAATATATGATAAAACGAAAGCAGGAATTGACCCGATGCAGGCTGTTTCTAGGTGGCAGAACCCATGGGGATATCACTTGTGAGGCGGATTTTGCAGCCTTGGGCGTTTCGGTCCATGTTACAACCGACGACGGCAGTTATGGCAATCAATGCCTGCTGACAACCCCGCTTGAAGAAGCGGTCCAAAACGACCCTCCGGATTTACTGGTCGCCTGCGGTCCCAAAGGAATGCTGGCATGTGTGATGGGAATTGCCGAAAGATCTCAGGTCAAATGCCAGGTGTCCCTGGAAACGCTGATGGCCTGCGGTATGGGTGTCTGTCTGGGATGCGCGGTTGAACCTGTGGACTCCGGATTACCCTATCCTCACGCATGCGTCAACGGTCCGGTTTTTGACAGCCAAACAATTGTTTTATGATTCCTTACGATTTTTTACATTGACTGAGTTCGCGTCCTGTGTTAGGTGATCATTTCTTAAATGGGCCAGCCGTTATCACCCATCATTTTCGATTTGTGTCGTGATCTCTGCCATGAAGCGTGAAACCAGAAGAAGCCTGAAAGAGTTGGCCTATTACAGCAGCCTGGGTCTGTCTGTAGCATTATCCATATTCATTGGACTTGCGATTGGCCTATATCTGGACAGACGGTTTGATACCTCCCCTTGGCTGACACTGATTTTTTTATGTCTTGGCATAGCCGCCGGATACCGGAATATCGGTCTGGCGATTCGAAAAAGCAGAAACTACTGAATCAACCGATTCAGTTTCCATTCAGAAAACAATGGCGGCAGATTTGGATAAAACCGAAATTCAACAGCGTGTTTTAACCTTTGTGACATGGACAAACTGGCTGCTTTTTGCAGCGTCCAGCATTGCGGGCCTTTTGATGGCAACGCATGAAATGGTCATTGGTATTATTTGCGGCGGACTGATCGTCACCATCAATTTTCACCTGCTTTCCCGTACGCTCAAGAAATCCCTCTCCCCGCCGTATATTCAATCGCATAACATCATTCTTGCAAAATACTACATGCGCTTCACAGTCAGCGGAGTCATCATATTCATTCTGATTGCCGGTCGTTTTGTTCATCCTATCGGTCTTTTTATCGGACTGTCGGTTGTTGTTGCCAGCATCATGATGGCCACAGTGCGGGAAATAACCAAACTTCTTTTCTTCAAGGAGGCAATGTAAGGTGGAACATCCATATCTCTTTTTTGTCAAGTTTTTCGAGGCGATCGGGCTTTCCCATTTTGCCCATGCGTATCCCCATGTCATTTATTCCTGGGTAGTCATGATTCTTCTGATCGTGCTGGGTATTCTGGGCGCCAAGGGAATCAGCCTCATCCCAACCAAAGGGCAGAATGTGTTCGAAATTCTCATTTCCAGCATCGAGGATTTCATGATCGACGTTACAGGTGAAGAAGGCCGATGGCTTTTCCCGCTGGTTGCAACCATCTTTATCTACATCTTCAGTTGCAACCTGATTGGACTTGTACCCGGATTTTTTCCGCCCACAGCCAGCCTGAACACTACCCTGTCCTGTGCGCTGACAGTGGTCGTTTTTACGCATATCATCGGCATCAAATACCATGGTGCCAAATATATCAAACATTTTATGGGACCCGTATGGTGGATGGTTCCTATCATATTTCCGATAGAGGTGATCGGGCATGTTGCCAGAATTCTGTCTCTGACATTCCGTCTTTTTGGAAACATGATGGGCCATGAACTCGTTCTGGGCATTCTGTTCGCGCTGGCCGGTGCATTTTTTGCACCGCTTCCGATCATGGCGCTGGGCATTTTTGTGGCACTGGTCCAGGCATTTGTATTTTTCCTTTTGTCTATCATGTATTTTACCGGCGCAATGGAACATGCCCATTGATAACCAGTATTCAGTAGTCAGAATTCAGAAATCAGTAGAATAGCGGTAGAACTCATTTTATAGCCGGAAGGAAGTACGCGCTTTATCAAAAGCATTCATGTTCGACTGGTGTTGAAGGAATTCATATCAATCTGATTTCGCTGTTTGGGGATAATGGAAGAAGCCCTTAGGCGTTAATCCAACAAAGGAGGAAAGGAAACTCATGGAAGCAGAAGCATTAAAGTTTTTCATCGCATGCGTCACAGCCGCTGGATTTGGTATTGCAGTCGCAGCTTTCGGTTGCGGTATTGCTCAGGGCCTTGGCCTTAAAGCAGCAGTGGAAGGCATTGCCAGAAACCCGGAATCATCCGGCAAAGTGACGGTAACCCTGCTGATTGGTCTGGCCATGATCGAGTCGCTGTGTATTTATGCGCTCGTTATCTCGCTGATTCTGATTTATGCGCATCCGCAGGCGGAAGCCATCGCCAAGCTGTTTGGAAAATGATGTAAATCGAACCATACGTCTGTTTCAAACAGGGCCATATTCGATCGAATATGGCCCTGTTTGTTTTTTTCGATTCTCGACAAATTGCCGGTAGTGATATCTGGCTTCAGTAGCCCGCTTGCCAAATCGGACCAGAAACATCATCCGTATCCTGCCATCATTGGTCCTCCAAAAACACCGAATGCGGATCTCTCAGACGATTGTGATTTATCTGAAATTTGTATACCAAACCGCATAATCGTCAAGAAGTTGTGAATTTTTGGAATTCTTTTCGACAGTCTTCAAATCAGCAAGGGACAGAGTGAATTTTTTCCTGTCAGAAATTCTCTTTACTTCAGCGTACAAACCTTCGTCTAAATCAAAATCTTCATTAAAACGCAGGAGTTCATATTTGTCCGTGAATGAAGGATATTTCTTCTTAAGATTTTCGTATTCGGCTTTATCCCCTGGCCCCCAGGTGTAGAATTCTTCCCATCCGAAACATCCCATATCTTCAATACCGGTAACCGTGACAGGAAAAATTGTTTCTTTTTTCAGGTGCTCCAAATATTTTTTTAAATTTTTATCATTGACAGCAGCATTAACGGCAGCAGCATCATCATCATCATCATCCTCTCCAACTTCTACATCCAAAACGTTATATATACGTTCATCTTGATCACCCGCATTGCTGCCCAACGTAATATTTTTAAGCGTTTCATGCTCAAGAACCAACGTGCCTGAATCTTTTTTAAGGGTAACTGTTCCTGACTTTTTTTTCTGTTTTTGTTTTTTAGATTTTTTCGCCATATTTCCTTTCTATTACCATATTCATATACAGTCTGCTGTGGATTTTGCTGAATGGGCTGCACAAGAAAAAAAATGATTCCCCTGATTACAAGCGGTTACAAGGTGATCATCTTTCCCAGCCCCATGGCTTCAGCTTCGGCCAGAACAACGGCTGCGGCAGCGGCATCCTGTACCGCGACACCGACCGTCTTGAAAAAAGTGATCTGATCGGCTGATTCTCTTCCCGCATGTGTTTTGTTGATGATTTCTCCGATTTCCGCATGAATGGACGCACCGGGAATGATCAAATCGCCGGCCTCGGCCAGACAGGCTTCCCGTGAATCCACGACAATCCGGGCTTTCCGGATGGTTGTTTCATCCACCTCCTGCATGGTGGGTTTGAACGATCCCACACCGGTGATGTGGGTACCGGGTTTGACATCTGCGCCATCAAAAACCGGAACCGACGAAGTTGTGGCGGTGATGATGATATCGGCGTTCCGCACGGCTGCTTCAGGGGTTGGCGCCAGAAACACCTGAAGCGCATGGGTTGTCTCCCGAATTCGGGCAGCCAGGCTTTCCGCATAGTGTGGATTCTGATCGAAAATATGGATCTGGTGAATGGGTCGAACCGCCAGAACCGCCATGGTCTGGGCAAATCCCTGAGTTCCGGCGCCAAACAGCGCGATGGTTTGTGAGTCAGGGCGTGAAAGAATCCGGGCGGCCAGTCCGCCGGTGGCGCCGGTCCGTATCGCGGTCAGACTGTGGCCTTCCATCAAAGCGATTGGCATTCCGGTTTCCGGATCAAACACCATGACCAGACCCGGTACGGTCGGAAGGCCCAATCGTGCATTATCCGTATAAATCGAGACAAGTTTGATAGCCATCTGTCTGGTTTGATGTAGAAAGGCCGGCATCAGAAGGGTTACACCCTTATCCGTTTTTAAATGGGTTCGCAGCGGAACCGTGGCCTGATGAGAAGAAAGTTGAGAAAACGCCAGGGCCATGACATCAATGGCTCTTTCAATCGGTAAGGCTGCTTTTACGTCTTGGGCGGTCAGCACGCGTATATTCATTCCTGCTCCTGGTCTGGTTTTTCGGCCAATCGGCTCAATGACACGGGCCTGACCGGAATTTGTGGTGTAAATCCTTTGTTTTCAAACATATGGGGAAAAATCCCCTGAATGATCTGCCCACAGAACCGGCCCTGACATCGCCCCATTCCCGTACGGGTTCGCCGTTTGATGTCATGAATATCGATGGCACCGTCTGCAACGGCATGACGAATTTCACCCAGGGATATATCCTCACATCGGCAGATCACTGCATGATCCGGAATATGGGTGGTTATGGCAGGGTCGGGCTTTGAAAACACATCGATGACGCGGCCCATTCGGTTATGTGAAATCAGGCCCCAACGGAGTGGACGGACCATGGTGTTTGCCCGCGCACGTTTCAATTTGCCCAGTTGGGTGCAGGCTTCTATGGCCGCTATTTTTCCTTCCAGAATAGCGGCTTCATATCCCCGGATTCCGGCGCCGTCTCCGATGACAAACACGCCTGAAACAGATGTTTCCAGAAAGCTGTCCCGGACCGGCTTCCAGTATCCCGCCATTTCATCATAGCGATGCAGACAACCGCATATCTGACTGAGACCGATCGAGGGGATCAATCCGAATCCTATGGCCAGGGTATCTGCCGATATGATGTTTTCAGTTCCAGCCGGTTTACGACCGGACGAATCAATCCGGAAGATGGATACCCGGTTCAGATCCTTGTCACCAAACGCACTGTCTATCCAATGGGAAGAATAGACCGGTATTCGATGTTGCCGGACTTGTCTGAAATAGTCCAGTGCGGCAATCATTCGAACCGGACCCATCCAGGGGAAACCGGTTATGGCATGTCTCAGCCATGTTCGCGTGGAAATCGGGCTGACAATGCCTGCAACATGCGCTTTCTGTTGAATCAGATGACGAGTGAGGGCCAGTTGAAGCGGGCCGGTTCCGGCAATCAGAATCCGCTGGCCGGGAACAACACCTTTTTTAACCAGCAGTCCCAGTCCGCCAGCCGAAAAGATTCCTGGCAGGGTCCATCCGGGAAACGGGATCTGCCGCTCCATGGCCCCTTCTGCCAGAATGATTCTGGCGGCATGGATGGATGACGGATTTTTTGAAGCAGAATCGAGTGAATCGATATGGATGATGTGATGATTCTCGATATGAAACACCTGGGACCGGGGATAAACCTGAATCCGGTACGCCTGGTCCCGCATCTGGTCAACCAAACGATTTCGAATCCGGTTTTCAACCTGAAACAAAATGTCGGCTCCATGCCGGACTGACGGTTGAAAGACTTTTCCACCCGGTACGGCCTGATCCTCAATCAGTGCAACCGACACCCCGTATCGGGCCGCTGTAACCGCAGCGGTCATGCCAGCCGGTCCACCGCCGATGACGGCGATATCCACGTGTTTCATATGCGGGTCTCGATCCGGGAGTCTGCCTGCTGTGTTACACGCATTCCTGGGCGCGCCGGGGTCATACAGGTTCGAATATTGGGGACACCATCCACAATCATGCCGCATTCATGGCAGATACCCATGCCACAGAAAACACCTCTTGGATTCTGGTTGCGGGTGGTTCGGCAGGTTTTTATACCGGCTGACAGCATGACCTCTGCCACGGTTTGCCCCTCATTCGCCATAATCTGTTGGTCGTTTACAAAAACAGGAAATTCTATTTGGTTTCTATTATTGTCGCAAATCATGTCAGTCCTGCCTCCAGCCCGACAGCCACTCCATCGGCCTCCGCACCGGATTCCAATATGATCAGCCGCACGCGACCTGTGGCGACGGTTCGATTCTGGTCATCGGTTACCTGCGCCTCCCAAACATGAGAGCGCCTGCCTTTAAAAACAGGTCTGGCGGTGCAGCGCAGAGTTCCTGAACGGACAGCGCGCAAAAACGACGTGCTGTTCTCCAATCCAACCGCGCTTTTTCCTTCCAGAATGACATTCAACGCTGCGCCTGTGCTGCATAATGTCTCGATCATGCTGGCGTATACACCGCCATGTACAATCCCGTAGGGTTGAAGATGACTGCTTTTTATTTCCAGCTCGGCGATCAATTCGTTTGAAGCGGCCTGTACACAGCGAATTCCCATCGCTTGATTGAAACCACCAAGATGTTCGTTGATCAGGTCAACCGCATTTTCCGGAAATTGGTTCATTCTTCGTTGATCCTTTATCAAAAAAAAGAGAATTCAGTAGTCAGGATTCAGAATTCAGTACCATTTACCTTCAGGCTTCAGCCTATCTACCGTTTTTATTCCGATAGTAGACGGATCTGTTTCAGGATGTGCATCCGGTATAAAAGTTTGCGCAAAAAATCCGCTGTCGGTCTTCCGGAGACAGCAGTGGCGACTGAAGACGTTCCGGTTCCCCGATATTTTTGAACAGCATGTCACCGTTACCCAGAAGGTTTTCTGCGCCCTTCTGCCCGATAATCATCTTGGATTCGATGTCCCGGTTCATTTTCAACGCGATTCGGGCCGGAAGATTGGCATCCAAAGCCCCTTTGATGGTCTGTCTGCCGGGATGCTGGGTCGCAACGATCAGATGAATCCCGACGGATCGCGCCTTCTGGCCCAGCCGATTGATCTGGGTCTCGACTTCCTTTCGTTCCTGTCTGTCCCGGTTAATGATATCCGCATATTCATCACAGACACATATGATTCTGGGAATACCGACTCCGGTTTGCAAAACATATGGCCCCAGTGAATCAAAACCGGCAGCCTCAAGCCGTCTGTACCGGTTGTCCATTTCATCGGCCAGTTCTTCAAGTGCTTTGGCCGGACGTTGTTCATCCGGATAAATCAACGACTGCGGGCTCAACAAAAAAGGGGAATCCCTAAGATCGGTGAAGGTGCACCGCTTGGGATCGATAATCACCAGACGAAGCGTCTGTGGCGTGTTGGTCAGAATCAGGCCGGCCAGAGCCGTACGAATCCATTCGCTCTTGCCGCTGCCTGTGGTCCCGGCAATCAGAATATGGGCATTTTCCGGCTCGCCCAGATCCGCTGTCTGAAGCCGGTTATCCAGGTCAATTCCCAAAATGACAGACGCGCTGCCCGGTGTTCCGCCTGACTTGCGCAGTTGACTGACCACATTCTGAAAAACAACCGGTTGACGGTCTTTCCGCTGAATATCAACTACCACCCTGCCCTGCTGGAGATGAACAAATGGAAAAGCGTTCAGATTCATGCGATGCTGAATTTCACGCGATACGTTTTGTGCCGAAGCCAGTTTAACGCCCCTGCCCAGCCGGATTGGATAGCGGATAAAGGCTGATCCGACGACCGGAAGTCCGTCGGCCTCAATGATCATTCCATACTCCTGGAAAATGGAAATCAACTGATCCCGCTGGACCCCAATCCCATCATCCATGACCAATGAATCCAATTTTTTCGCACGGTCTGATATGCCATGAAAATCTGGCTGGGTTACACCGGCCAATTCACCGATCAGGGTCATCAGCCGAGCCTTGACATCCAACAGATCGATTGCTGAAAAAACATGCTCCTGTCTTTCGGGGGTGAATCGAACCAGGGCCAGTGTGCCGGAATCGGTTTTAAGAATTTCTGTCAGCATCAAATGATACAGACATGCCTGGGCCAGATCCGCCTCAGGACACGATTGGCCCAGTTTCAGCTCCACAACGCACCAGACGGGCTTTTCTGACATCTGAAGAAACAGGTCGGCAACACCGGACAATATCACGGAATCCGTCCATTCCGGCATGGACAGTTCAACCGACAAGGCTTCTTCCGGGGAAATGAGAAGGTTGAATCCGCTTGAATCGGAATGATTTGACAGTTTTTTTGCTTCGATCAGAATCTCTGCGATCCACAGACACATGGACTTGCAGGCAATCCAGAATGCCATCACCTGTTGGGTATGCTGGCGCAGATAAACCTGTTCCCTGATAATTCTGGGACCGACAATCGTTTCGAATAAATCGGTTTCCAGGCAATCAGACCAGTCTGAAACAGATGTATCTGATCCGGCAAGCACAGGTTTCCATCCGGATTCAATATGGCCATCGATAAATGACGCCATGCTTTCATGAAACATTCTGCCCAACAAGGCATGGGAGGGCGTTCGATCAGGCTCTGACGAAATTCCGGCAGCCTGAAAAATATGATTGCGGATCCGGGAAATGTTAAGATGGACGGGCATAGGATGTAACCAACCGTTTTTGTCGCTCTTTTTTCTGAATGTTCTTTTCCACAAAAATCGGTTTCCCCGTAAACGGATTTTCACCGGTGCAGTACATCAGGGTGGAAAACGTGGATGGCGTCGGGGTGAATATCTGGACCTGTTCGGGTTTGATATGCAGATGGGTTTGGATAAACTGTTCAAGCTTCACCATATGCGCTTCCGTGCATCCGGGATGTCCTGCAATAAAATAATAAGTCAGATACCGGCGGGAGGCGGATGAACGAGTCAATAGATCAAACCGTTTTTTAAATTCAATCAGCAAGGCGATGTCCTGCTTTCCCATCAACTGAAGAATCTCGGGTTCAGAATGCTCGGGCGCCAGCTTCATCTGGCCGGAAACATGGTGAGAAACCAGTTCTTCCAGATACGCCTGGCCGTTTTTGCGATCCATCAGGATCAGATCATGCCGTATTCCGGAGGCGACGAACACGTGTTTGATACCCGGGATGCCGCGAAGCTGCCGAAGCAGTTCAATCTGAGGGCCATGGTCCACCGCCATTTTTTTACATATTCTGGGAACAAGACATCGGCGGTTTTGACAGGCTCCTTTTTCCTTCTGCCTTGTACATGACATCTGAAACATGTTGGCGGTTGGTCCGCCAACATCGGAAATAACGCCTTTAAACGCCTTGTGGTGGGTAAACTGACGGGCTTCCTTCAGGATTGACGCCTGGCTTCGGGACTGTATGGCCCGGCCCTGGTGAACAGCGATGGCGCAGAAGTGGCACTCTCCAAAACATCCCCGGTGGGTGCTGATGGAAAACCGGATGGTATCCAAGGCCCGAACCGGGCCATCTTTTTGATAGAACGGATGAAGCTCCCGCTCATAATCCAATTCATAAAGTGCATCCAGTTCGGGTTGAGACAGCGGCAGCGCCGGGGGGTTGTGTATGAGATATCGGTTTCCGTATTGCTGAACCATTTTTTGCGCGGTCATGGGATCGTTTTGCTGATAGAACGTCTGAAACATATCCCGGAATGCCATATGGTTTTGGAATACGGTTTCGTATGACGGTATTTCCAGGCAATCATCCGGAATTTGGCCTGACAGATAACAGATTCCTGGAATATCCTCAATGGATTGACCCGCAGCATAGTGTTCTGCCAGGTTTTTGACTGCGGCTTCTCCCATGCCATAGACCAGAACATCGGCTTTGGCATCCAGAAGAACCGATCTTCGAATACGGTCAGACCAACAGTCATAATGGGCGATTCGCCGAAGACTGGCCTCTATACCGCCTAGGACAATCGGCACGGTTTGTTTAAACGACTGTCGGATGAGATTGGTATAAACAATGGTGGCCCGGTCGGGGCGACGGGAATTGATGCCGCCAGGGGTGAAATCGTCTTTTTTTCGCCGTTTGAAGGAAGCGGTGTAATTGGCCACCATGGAATCGATGCTTCCAGCGGTCACCCCCCAGAACATAACCGGTTGTCCCAGTCGGCTGATATCGTTGGATGAGTGAATATCCGGTTGCGCAATGATTCCCACCCGGAATCCGTGATTGACCAGAAATTTGCCAATCATCGCAGCGCCGATAAAGGGGCTGTCGATATAGCTGTCACCTGTGACCAGAATGACGTCCAGATTCTGCCATCCCAGTCGCTTCATGTCTTCCGGGGTTGTTGGGAGAAACATCGTTAACCCGTTAACCCAATCATTTGACTGACATGACCGGACAGGGCGCTTTCAGGATAATGTACTGGGCGTTGGAGCCGAAAACCAGTTTTCCTACTTTTGATCTGCGTTTGACGCCGACGATAATCAGATCGATCTGATTATCCTTTGCAAAGTTCACAATGTCCTCACCAGGCTCAAAACCCCGAACTGACAGATGGATTTCTGATTCCACAGACTCCGGAATCAGAGCGGATTTGACATACTCCAGTTCTTTCTCACTTCTGGCAAATTCTTCTCTGGGCACTTCGGGCCCGCCCACCATCGACATCACGACATATATTCGTGCCTTAAACGCCAGTGCATACTGGACTGCAATTTTCACGGCCTCTTTTGAAACATTGGAACTGTCGTAACCAACCAGAATCCTCATTACAAAGACCTCGCCAAATTACGGGTTAGGGATTTGTCACAGGCGGTTTTTTTCATTCGAAATACAACGGCTCTCCCATTATAATCTTCAGGTTGACAGCATATCAAAAAGGTTGCCATGATCAAGATCATCCATGGAATCCAATCCGCTTCGATCTGCTCGGGATGCGCTGGTTTTTGACTTGATCAGACATTTTGCACCACAACTGCCACATTTGACTTCAACCGGCCATTGATCCGCCGGCACATCCGGAATATCAAGCAGATTTTTACATCGGGGGCATCGGGTGAGGGCAGATTTTTTTTTGCCAATGGATTCATCGGGTTCCGGTTCGGCTAAAGAAGACATGGTGAGAGGCGGATGCGTTTTTTCTGACACAACCGGCACAACCGGCACAATCGGTACAACAGGAATATCCGAAACTTTGCCTGCAATGGTCGGCGCTTTTTCGGTCATCAGTTGCATGGCACTCCGCAGGCGATCATGATCGGTTTCACCGCCAAGCAGCTTGAATTTATCATATTCAGTCTGACTTAATGTCAGCTTGACCTCAACAATTCGGCTGTTTTCCATGGACGTGTGCAACTCATTAATCGCATATGCGATACTGTTCAGCCTGTTTGCGGTATCACGAAGTTGATCCTGTAGCCGTTTCATCAACAGTTTGACAGGCAATTTCTGCCCTTCATACGTCACAACCACATCATCCAGATCGATCGTATTCATCTTGTCTCTCCTGGGATACAGATTAATTGATATCAACAGGGGCAACCGGCCGACAGCCACTGCGCCAATGGGCCCATACCAACAAAAAAGGGTAATGAAGCAAAATATCGCCTCATTACCCTCTATCGGATTCAGTCAAAATCAGCAAGCATTTTTATTGAAAATGCCTGCCAGCCGATCAGTACATGTCATCATCCATATCACCCATGTCCGGTGTGGCCGACGCTTTGTCCTTCTTCTTGGGGGCTTCGGTAATCATGGCTTCGGTGGTCAGCATCATGCCGGCAACAGACACGGCATTCTGCAATGCAAACCGAACGACCTTGGTGGGATCGATGACACCGGTTGTCACCAGATTTTCATATTCAAGGGTCGCCGCATTGAATCCAAAATCATCTTTGCCTTCCTTGACCTTATTGATGACAATCGATCCCTCCATTCCGGCATTTTTGACAATCTGTCGGAGGGGTTCTTCCATCGCGCGTTTCATGATCGCGACAGCGTGTGCCTGATCCCCTTTCAGTTTCAGTTTGTCAAGTGCGCCCATACACCGGATCAGGGCCACACCGCCTCCCGGAACAATTCCTTCTTCCACAGCGGCACGGGTGGCATTCATGGCATCTTCGACACGGGCTTTCTTTTCCTTCATTTCGGTTTCGGTCGCAGCTCCGATTCGAATCACGGCAACACCGCCAACAAGTTTGGCCAGGCGTTCCTGCAATTTTTCCCGGTCATAATCCGACGTGGTGTCCTCAATCTGAGCCCGAATCTGTTTCATACGGGCTTCAATGCTTTTTCGATCGCCTGCGCCGTCCACTATCGTGGTGGTGTCTTTGTCAATCTTGACGGTTTTGCATCGGCCCAAATCGGCCATGGTGACTTTTTCCAGCTTCATGCCCATTTCTTCGGATACGACACGGGTGCCGCAGAGAATGGCAATATCTTCCAGCATGGCTTTTCTGCGATCACCAAAACCAGGCGCTTTGACCGCCGCCGTGATCAGGGTGCCGCGAAGTTTGTTCAATACCAGTGTGGCCAGGGCTTCGCCATCGACATCTTCTGCAATGATCAAAAGCGGTTTTCGGCTTTTGGCAACTTCTTCGAGCAACGGAACCATATCCTTCAGATTACTGATCTTTTTTTCATGGACCAGAACAGTCGCATCTTCGAGTACGACCTCCATTTTTTCACGATTGGTGACAAAATGAGGCGAAACATAGCCTTTGTCGAACTGCATGCCTTCCACCACATCCAATGATGTTTCCATGCTTTTGGCTTCTTCGACGGTGATGACGCCTTCTTTGCCCACTTTTTCCATGGCATCACTGATGAGTTTGCCGACCATTTCATCATCATTGGCTGAAATCGATCCCACCTGGGCGATTTCACTTCTGTCCTTGATGGGTTTGGACAGTTTTTTCAGTTCTTCCACAATGGCTGCCGCGCATTTATCCATACCGCGCTTCAGGGACATGGGATTGGTTCCGGCCGCAACCAGTTTCTGACCTTCATTATAGATAGCCTGAGCCAGCACCGTTGCGGTTGTTGTACCGTCCCCAGCCACATCGCTGGTTTTGCTTGCCACGACCTTGACCATCTGGGCGCCCATGTTTTCATATTTTTCGGCCAGTTCAATTTCCTTGGCCACTGTGACGCCGTCTTTGGTCACAATCGGGGAACCGAAAGATTTGGCGATAACCACATTCCGTCCCCTGGGGCCAAGTGTGACCTTGACCGCATCCGCCATTGCATTCACACCTTTCAACATATACTCTCTGGCCTGAGTGCCGTAACAAATCATTTTTGCAGGCATTGCTTCCATTCCTCCATTCTATTCATAGATTGCCAAGATATCCGATTCTTTCATAAAAATATGCTCAACGCCGTTGATCTTGATATCGGTTCCAGCGTATTTTGCAAACAGTACCCGATCCCCGGCTTTCACATCGAGGGGAATTCGTTTACCATCATCAGCGCGCTTACCCGAACCCACAGACACGACCCTGCCCTCCTGAGGCTTTGTTTTGGCTGTATCCGGAATAATAATGCCGCCTGCTGTTTTCTGTTCTTCTTCCACCCGTAGTATCAGCACATTGTCATTACATGGTCTGATCATCATCATTATTTTTCGTCTCCTTTCGTGGTTAGTTTTTCTGAACAATTTCGTAAAACGGTTTGGATAATTATCATTATGCTTATATATTAATATGTTAAATCAATATGACTCATAACTTGTCGAAAAATTAATCATTATGTTGAACCTGTCAAGAATCCTGTACCCGTAAAACACAATTTGTGTGACGATAATTGAATTCCAGGTCGAGCCTAAAATCAATTTTCCAGGATCAACGATCAAAACAGAAATATCCGATTTTTGGATGTGATCCGTCCGTTTATTCACTTGACACCCAAACATCATCTTTCTATATTGGTTCATCTTAAAAAATCAAATTCTTATAGCTTTCAAGATAAATATTTTTGGTGCGTTATCGGTCGGGGATGGCCAAAAAAAGGCCTATCCCCTCCCTGCCGCCTTCCCAAAATCATTATCTTAAAAGCCAAAGCGCCAACAAATGTAATTTCTCAAAGACCTCGGGAAATCACACGATCGCCAAATCATCTGGATATATCGCCCAAATGAACCTGCCGAATCCCTTGTCGACTTATTTTTTCAACACAACGGGTCAAATGATCCGGGGCATTCATGATGACATTTATGGCCAATCGTCAAGACTGACACGGTTCTGTCTTCTTTTTCGATATATGCGGGCTGGCCGGATTTTTATGAGTCTTGTCGGTATCTGTTGCCTCTTTGGCCTCCTAACCGGATGTGACCGCTCAACCGAGCAGTCTCCACCCCAGACCCGAAGTCAGGGCGTCACAGACAGTGAAATTCTGCTGGGATCGTCGCTGGCATTAAACGGCCATGCCAGCTTTCTGGGAACACAGACCCTTCGCGGCGCCATGTGCTACCTGAATCATGTCAATGCCAATGGCGGTGTCCATGGACGAACGATCCGGGTGATCGCCCATGACGACAGCTATGATCCACCCATGTGTCTGGTCAACACCCAAAGACTCATCATTGACGACCAGGTTTTTGCCCTGTTCTGTTATGTCGGAACCCCCACGACAGTTCGAATCCTGCCCCTGATCGAGGAAGCCCGTATCCCGCTGCTTGGCATGTTTACCGGCGCCAATGCACTGCGCGATCCCTTCAACCGCTGGCTGATCAATGTCCGTGCCTCCTACTATCAGGAGACCCGGGCAGCGGTGCATCACCTGATAACGGATCTGGGTCTAAAGAAGATTGCGGTTTTTTATCAGTATGATGCTTACGGATTTGATGGTCTTACCGGAACCGAACTGGCGTTGAAAGAATTCAGCCTGGCGCCCGTTGTCAGCGGCTCCTATAATCGCGGAACCCTGGATGTGCAGGAAGGACTCAGTAAAATCATCGCTTCCGGAGCTGAAGCCGTCGTGATGATTGGAACCTATGATCCCTGCGCCACATTCATCAAAAAAGCGGATGATCTGGGATATCAAGGCGTATTCTACCTGGTTTCATTTGTCGGAGCCGATGAACTCGCCCGCCGGTTGGAACATCATGGCAACCTGACCGTGCTCATGTCTCAGGTGGTCCCGCCTCCGGATCGGCAGAATTCAAGCCAGTTGTTAACCGGAGAAACCGGTTATCTCACCCTGTTGGAGCGTTATTATCCCGGGGATCAGCCCAGTTTCGTCGGGTTGGAAGGGTTTATCAATGCCCGTGTTCTGGTCGAAGGCCTGATTCGCGCGGGAGGCGACCTGACCCGAGACGGATTCATCCAGGCAATTGAATCCATTCATGATTTTTCACTCGGACTGGACAGCAATATCTCCTTCAGCCCGACGGATCATCAGGGCCTGGACCGCGTCTATTTCACCCGGCTGGAAAACGGCCAGTTCATGCTGATCAAGGATTGGAAAGATGTCAGATTCCATAACAGCCCATCCAACTGAGCCATTTTTCAGACGGGGTATCTTTCAGACATCCGCCAAGCGGTTTCGGGATGTCAGCCTGAAAAACAAGATCTTTTTTTCCATCCTTCTGGTCATTCTGACCATCAGCGCTGTCATCGCATTTCTGGCCCGATATATTCTGGTATCGACCCTGATCTCGGAGCTGGAGCTTCGGGGAATCGCCATCGCCCGAACCATTACCGAACGAAGCAGCGGTTTCATTCTGGATAAAAACTATCCGGAACTTCTCAGTCTGATTTTTGATGAGGCCAAACTGAAGGAACGCCAAAATCTGGTGTCCTATATTTTTGTCACGGACCGGGATGACCTGATACTCAGCCATACCCTGACGCGCCGCTTTCCCGAATCCCTGCGACTGGCCAACCAGGTCCCACTTGCAGAATCCAAAAGTGTTCGGCTGGTTCAGGTCGGAGACAATATGGCCTATGACATCGCCATACCCATCACCCAGGGAATTTATCGCATTGGCGTGGTGCATGTTGGTTTGAACAAAAACCATATCGACCAGTTGGTCTCCAAACTTCGGTTCACATTTCTGGGATTCATCTCCATGGTGATCGTGATCATATTCGTGATCAGCCACTGGCTTGCAAAATACATCACCATGCCGATTTCCAGACTCACACAGATATCGGACGAACTGAGCAAGGGCAATTTCGATGTCAAGCTGGAAACCGAACCCTTTGTTGAAGGCGATCAGCCGCCGGAATGCCCGGCCTTTGCAAATACAGACCTGCCCTGCTGGCATCTGGATGGCGATCTGTCTCCGGAAAATATTGATGAAAAACGGGAAAACAGCCCGCCGGTATGTATGGATTGCCGGTTTTATCGCAGGCAGAAAGGAGATGAGGTCGTCCAACTGGCCAATTCCTTTTACAACATGATCTGGAGCATCCGGCTTTATCGCAGGCGGCTACGGGAGTCTGAAAAAAAATACCGGTCCCTGTTTGACAGCGGCCCGGATCCGATTTTTGTGGTCAACTACCGCACCTTTGAAATCATCGACGCCAACCCGCGTGCCGAAGAGGTCTACGGTTACACCAAATTGGAACTGATCGGAAAATCCTTTACAGAACTGGGTCCCGAACATACACCCAAATTTTTCGAGTCACTTCAGGACAAAACCGATGAAAGCGGCCTGGTCAATTATCCCAAGACGCTGCATTACCGAAAAGGGCATAAGCCCCTGTATGTCAATCTTCATGCCTGCAACATCACCTACAAGGGGCAGCCTGCCATTGTCGTAGCCTCAACCGACATTACGGAAATGATCGAAAAAGATGCCCAGCTCATTCAGGCCAGCAAGATGAAATCCCTGGGAGAAATGTCTGCCGGAATCGCACACGAACTCAATCAGCCGCTCAATGCGATCAAGATGGGCAGTGATTTTCTGGGCATGATGGTGGAAAAGAAACGGGAGATTGCTGCAGACCATCTGTGCGAGGTGGTCACGGAAATCAGCAGTCAGGTTGACCGGGCCGCTGAAATCATCAATACCCTGCGCGCGTTTGGCCGCAAGGCCGATCTGGTGATGGACCGCCTGGATATCAATAAACCCATTCAGGCCGTATTCACCCTGGTTGTCCGCCAGTTTGAGCTGGATAACATTCGAATCCATCTTCAGCTTGAAGAGCACATCTCCCCGGTTATGGCGCATGACAACCGGCTTCAACAGGTATTTTTCAATCTGGTCACCAACGCACGGGATGCCATCACCGAAAAAAATGAACGCTTTCCCGAATCCCGCGCCGAAAAAATCACGGTTCGAACCTACCAGATGGGTCATCGGGTCGTGGCCGAGGTCGAGGATGACGGCATCGGAATTGCGGATACGGTTCGGGATCAGATATTCGAACCGTTTTTCAGCACCAAGGAAAGCAGCATCGACATGGGCCTTGGATTGGCCATCACTTACGGAATTGTCAAGGACTACGGCGGCGAAATCGAACTCATCAGCCAGAAGAACGTGGGAACCACGTTCAGGCTCAGCTTTGAAGCGGCGTAACTTTAGCTTTTAAGATAATGATTTTGGGAAGGCAGCAGGGAGGGGATAGGCCTTTTTGGGCCATGCCCGACCGATAACGCACCCAAAATCTTTATCTTGAAAACTATATTCAGGCACAAAGACACATAGGGGCAAAGTGGCATATTGTCTATCAGCCGTTGGCTGCAAGCGGCCGACTCTGTCACATGACTGTTGATCAACCGGCTCACCAAAGCAATAAATCGGTTTCCCTTTGTGCCTCTGGGTCTTTGCCACTTTGAACCTGAATAGTTACGAAATTTTTAAACAGGCTCTATGCGAATGAATGGATCAACGAAGGGATGAATGGATGGATTGGCGGATGGGAAGGAAGGTTTTATGGAAAAAATATTGGTGATCGACGATGAAAAGCCCACACTGAAGATGTTCCGGTTAACGCTTGAGGCATATGGATACGACGTGCTGACAGCAGAAAACGGTCAGGAGGGTCTGGATGTGTTTCAGCGGGAACGTCCGCGCATAGTATTGACCGATATCAAAATGCCGGGCATGAACGGCATTGAGGTTCTAAGGCGTCTCAAACAGATCGAGCCCCAAACCGAAGTCATTGTCATCACCGGTCATGGTGATATGGATCTGGCCATTCAGGCACTGAATCTGGATGCCACTGATTTTATCAACAAACCCATTCAGCGGCAGTTGCTGGAACAGGCACTCAACCGCGCACAGGAACGGTGGCGTCTGGCAGCAGAGCCGGTTCAGGAATTTGATCTGACAGAACGTGAAAATGACGCGGTGATCACAATTCGGGGCGGTATAACGGCTCGGCATGAATCGCGGTTTCAATCGATTTACCTGAAAGCCACTTCTACGGGGAAACACCGGATTGTGCTTCATTTTCTGGAAAGTTCCACGGTCAACGGCGCTGGAATCGCCATCCTGACCCCGCTGCTTCTGGAGTCTCAAAAACAGGGGCAGGAGGTCGTGGCTGTCGGGCTGTCAGATAACCTGAAAAAAGTGTTTGAGATCGTGGGGCTGGGAAAGCTGATACGTATGGAAAAGGATGACGGATAAAAGGATGAAGGATGAAGGATGAAGGATGAAGGAGAAAATACGGATGACGGAATGCCAATTTTTAAAAAATTCAATCGCGATTGTTGGCTTTTTTTGCCTGGTATTATCCCTTTCCACTGCATGGGGCGGAAACTTGCCGGAAAAAGGTCAGAAACTGCCGGATTTGGTGTTTCAATCACCGACCATTGAAAGTCATAAAACCTATCTGGGCATCACAACGCCCACGTTTAAGGTTGCAGACATCAAATCCCGTCTTCTGGTGTTGGAGGTCATCGGTGTTTATTGTCCGCAATGCTACCGGCAGGCTCCCGGTTTCAACAATCTGTACAACCGGATCGAAAAAGGCAGCCTGAAGGGACAGGTTAAACTGCTGGGAATTGCGGCAGGTGGAAATACCAAAGAAATTCAATATCTTCATGACCAGAAACAGTACAACTTTCCGATCGTACCAGATTTATCTTTTGATATCCACAAATTGCTTGGTGAACCGCGTACGCCGTTCACCATCATTGTAACCCCGGCGGGCAACGTTCTGTTTACCCATATGGGGGTTATCGAAAATATTGATACTCTCTGGAAAACCATTGCCGACCTGATGAAATGAACCCCCCTGTTTTCCAAACTGCGGACGAGATCGAGCCAACCCGCCAAAGCCTGGATCGGCGCCTGTTTTATTTAAAGACGCTGTATGAACTGACTGCGGAGCTGAGTCCCATTACAGACTCTCAGCATCTTTTGAACGCCTTTCTTCTGACGCTGATGGGCGTCATCGGGTCTGCTTCCGGCATCATTCTGGTCATTGACCGAAAAAATCTGACGCTCCTTCAGTCAAGCCGGGGAACCGGACCCATTCAGGACTGGACGATTGATTGGGCGGAAAAGCATCTGTATCTGGGATTTACGACGGCTGAGAATCGTCAGCTCTCCCCCATGTCCGTAACCCTTATCCGTGATCCTGGGACAGTTTTCCCGAATTCCAAAACCGGCATGGATGTTCATACCGCACTGCTGTTCATGGTGGATGACACCCTTTTGGGACTGATTGGGCTTGGCACACCGCTGGATTTGCAGGCACTGACATCGGAATCCCGGGAACTGCTTTCGAGCATGACCGCCACCTTCATGGTATTTCTGAAAAATGTCCGGGCTTTTGAAACCGTCCAGGCGCTGAATGCGGATCTACACCGAACCAATGACGATCTCAGGCAGACCATCGCGGATCTGACCGAAGCCCGCAACCAGATTCGACTATTGGAATTTGCCAGAATCCGTCTGAAGCAACTGGTTCAAAAAGAAATCGAGAATGTTGGTCGGTTTCGGATCATCGATGTCATCCTGACCCTTTTCATCACATCGATACTGGCCCTTTTGTTCAATTTTTCAAATCCGAACGGCATGCCGCTTCTACCGGAAACTGTTTTTCGAACCCCGTCGCCTCAGGCAAATATCCATACGGTTCAAGCGCTTCAGAATCAGGGAAAACTGATTCTGGTGGATGCCAGACCTCAGGAACTGTTCGACCAGGGTCATATGCCGGAAGCCATCAATGTGCCGGCCCCGCTCTTTGATATCATTTATCCCATGAAACTGGGTCCGATGCTTGAGCCGGGACTAACCGTTGTGGTGTATGGCCGGACCATCAGCCGCCATTATGATGAAGAGGTGGCCTGGTCATTGCTGCAGCGCCATGAACCGGTTCTGGTGTTGCCGGGCGGATGGGATACAAAAGGGGATGAAAACGCATCATGAATGGCATCAAATGGCTGAAAAAAGCGCTATCGCACCCGGTGACCGGACTTGTTCTGCGGGTTTATATCGGCGGTATATTTGTTGCCGCCAGCATGTATAAAATCAATTACCCCGGCGAATTTGCCGAAACCATTGCCAGTTATCAACTGGTTCCATACTGGGGGATCAACCTGATGGCCCTGATCATGCCATGGACCGAACTTCTGTGTGGGCTGATGCTGATTCTGGGGTTTCGAACACGGGCGTCAGCAGCATTGATCGCCGCAATGCTGGTCGCCTTTTGCCTGGCGATCATCGTCACCCTGCTGCGGGGGATTCCAATCGGATGCGGATGCTTCACCACGGTTGAGGACCCGCTCAGTTGGAAGACCCTGGTGCGGGATCTGGTCTGGCTGGCCATGGCTCTGCAAGTGATCGTCTTTCCCTCTGCCCTTCAACTGGAGGACCGCCTTCTGATGTCCATAAAGGAGGTGGATGCATGAAACGAGTTGCTGCGTTTCTGAGTATCTGGATTGTGACTGCCGGACTGCTGTTATCCGCCTGTGAATCCAGAAGCGGCTGGGACGGCCGGTATGTGTCCGGGGAAACAACCGTATCTTCGCCAGGGATATCGCTGACACTTCAGGCAGATGGCAAGGGCCTTTGGATGGTCGATCAGGAAAGCACGCCCATCCGCTGGGAAAAACGCCAGGGGGATCTGTGGCTTCATATCCGAACCGGCGGAGTTCTGATCGCAAAAATTCAATCTGATCCGGACACAATCGCTGTCGGTCTTCCCGGCGGTGGATCGGTTTTACTTACAAAAACATCCAATTCAAAACCGCATACCAAAAAAAAACCGTAAGGCGTTGTTTGTGAAGTGTGAAGCGCCGTTCGTATCTCGTTACTCGTCTGCTCCGCTGTTCTTTTGCCGCTTTGGGCTTGGTTCTAACTTGGTCCACCAAGCCAGGAAGTCGGGTGAATTCAACCCCGTTGTAGAGATCCTGCTTAAAAATGCAAGGTTCCGTCATTCAGGCGAACGCCGGTGCGCTTTACAAGGCGATAGCCGCTATCCATAGCCGGTGGCATGAATGCAGCAGTATGGCAGCTTCTATGCTCACTGGCTGACCGCTTCTGGATTGCGGCTAACGCCTTGAAAAGCCACCGGGTCAAGCCCGGAATGACGGCTATCCGCCATTTTTTATACGTATACAATGGGTTTGATTTACACTCAAAATATTTTCTTGATAATTTTTCTTGGGCGAAGTTAGAACCAACCCCGCCGCTTTGAACTCGAAGATCTGCATTCTGAATAATATATGCTGAAAATCCAAGAAATTACTTGAATATTTGGATATTTTTTGGCTATAAGTAAAATAGTATATAGCTTTCAAGATAATGATTTTGGGAAGGCAGCAGGGAGCGGATAGGCCCTTTTTGGCCATCCCCGACCGATAACGCACCCAAAATCTTTATCTTGAAAGCTATAGGCTCCCTTCTGTTGGATCAACCAGAAGACAAGAAAGGCTTACCGATGAAAGAGACCATTCTGGTGACCGGAGGCGCCGGTTATATCGGCAGCCACACCTGCAAGGCGCTTTCAGCCATGGGCTGTTTGCCCATCACGCTTGACAATCTGGTTTATGGTCATCCCTGGGCGGTTCAATGGGGACCGCAATTTGTTGGTGACATTACCGATTCCGCTGCTCTGGATCGTTTGTTTTCTGAGCATCACCCCAAAGCGGTCATCCATTTTGCCGCGTTTGCCTACGTCGGTGAATCGGTTGACCACCCGGCCAAATATTATCATAACAACGTGGTCGGCTCACTTACACTTCTGGAAGCCATGCGCAGGCATAAATGCCAAAATATCATCTTCTCCAGCAGTTGCGCGACCTATGGCATTCCCCAACAGGTCCCTATTCCCGAAACCCATCCTCAGCATCCCATCAACCCCTATGGCCGCAGCAAACGGATGATGGAGCAGATCATTCAGGATTACGGCAGTGCCTACGGTATTCGGTACGCCATATTACGGTACTTCAATGCCGCCGGTGCCGACCCTGATGGACAGATCGGCGAAGATCATGATCCGGAAACCCATCTGATCCCCATTCTGCTGCAAACCGTTCTGGGACAGCGCGGTCATACGGATGTCTACGGCACGGATTACGACACGCCGGATGGGACTGCCATTCGGGATTACATCCATGTAAGCGATCTGGCGAATGCGCATGTTCTGGCCTTGCAATATCTGCTTGAATCAGGCCAAAATCTGTGTACCAATCTGGGAACCGGTCGGGGATATTCGGTTTTGGAAGTGATTCAGGCAGTTGAGAGGATTACCGGAAAAGCGGTTTCCTACCGGACGGTGGGCAGACGGCCCGGTGATCCGCCTGCACTGGTGGCCAAGGCGGATCTTGCAGAATCGATTTTGGGATGGAAACCGATGTTTCGTGATATTCAGTCCACCATTCATACGGCGTGGAACTGGCATCAAACCCATTTGAAAAAAGAGAGGTGACACGGTGATGAAAAATGATTCGGAACGATTTGTCATAATCAATCTCTTTTTTGTTATGGCCATGCTTTTGACAATACCATCCCATGCCGATGACCTGATTCTGGGTGGCACAACCATTCCCAAACATTATTTAATCCAGCTCAACGGAACCGTGATGAATGAGACTTTCTCTGGCGCTCAGGCATTGCTGACCATCATGCCGCCCTCGCCCGGCGGTACCAATCCGTATCAGGTCATCATTCAGGGGTTTCCCAAAAAAAATTCCCGAAACAGCTTTTTCTGGAATTCCGAAGATTCTGAAATGACAGCGATTTCAAACGACATCACCTGTGATATCAAACGAACATTTGTCAAACAGATTCCCATGCACTTTATATTTATGAGTCCAGAACTCCTGGCCCATACCGGTGCATTGGCCCTTCTCGGAGACGAAGGGAAAAAACTTGCAGAAAAAGGCGCACTTCCAACGTTGATTAATGCCAGAGCCGGCAAGCTGAAGTTTCGTGCCTATTCAAATTCGGTTTCTGGAACCGTCTGGATGAAAGGATATGATTTTGTTGAAAAAGCCTTTGTTCAGTACAGCGCCGCATTTTCAGGAAAACCAAGCTATAACCTGCAACCCAAACAGGAACTGAGAAAATAATGAGTTTGTTGAATCGGATCGTTTTTGCAACAGGCTTGGTTTATCTGGCATTGCTACCTGGCTGGGCTCAAAATATCAGCACCAAGTGGACTCCGTCCGGGTATGGCGGCGGCGGTCGGTTCACTGCCATTGCAATCGATTCGAACAATCCTCAATATATTTTCATTGGATCCGATGTCGCCGGAATCTTCAGAAGCCGGGATGGCGGCAATACCTTTGCATTGACTGGCCGGGGACTTCAGGGATTTTGTGTTGCGGATATTGCCATCAACCCAAAAGCGCCCCATCAGGTGATGTCACTGACAGATGGCGGCCTGCACTACAGTCCCTCTCAGGGGGATGACTGGATCAGGCTTTCCGATCAGGTCCGCTATTCCTCCCGTTATTCCGGCAGCAAACTGCTGCTGTTCACCCAGCAATCGCTCTGGATCGGTACAGATAAAAACGGGGTTTTTAAACTTCCTGTCAGCAATTTTCAGTCTAAACCCGAGCCGGTTTCCGGATTGGAGTCATTTCAGGTCAACGGGCTGGCGGTTTATGACGGATACCTCTATGCCGGAACATCTAACGGCGTATTCCGCCTGGCGGATGGAACCTGGAATATTCAGAGTGACGGTCTGCCTCCGGACTCTTTGAATATCGTTGATATCGCTTCCGCTCAAAACAATCTGTATCTGCTTGAAAAATACCGGGGGCTGTTTCGATGGAGTCAGTCTTTTCGCACTTGGGAGCATGTTTCGATTTCTGCCAAAACACCACCCAAAGCCTATAAAACCCTTCTGGTTCATCCTGCCAACTCCAAATTGGTATTTGTCGGTTCCCATCCGGAAAATTGGCCTCATCAGATTTTCAAAACTGTGGATAGCGGCATGACCTGGAAATCTATTCAATCTTTTCAAATGGATTCCACATCACCACCCAACTGGACCCGAACGTTTACCGGCGCCGAAGAAATTGCCTGGATTCCGGGCAGCACAGCCGATATGTTTTTGTCTGACTGGTGGAACGTCTGGCAATCATCCGATACTGGCGAGAACTGGAATCAGAAACATAAAGGCCTTCAGAATACGGTTGTCAACGATCTCAAGATTCATCCCCAAAACCCCAGTCTGCTGTATCTCTGCGCAGCGGACAATGGATTGATGCTTTCCAGAGATGCGGGCAAAAACTGGAAACGCGCCATGAATGGTGTTGCGGATGGACATGCGCAGGAAATTGAAATCTCTCCGCATGATCCATCCAGGATGGTGTTGTTGATGAATCCCTGGGGGAAAAAAGGCAGGGTGTATGTGTATGAGTCGCGGGATTCCGGTGTCAACTGGCGTGATATTGGTTTTTCAACACCGGATGAACCCCTGCCCCGACTGGGATATGTCGATGGGTTGTCAACCAATGTGGAACTCGATCCCCTTTCAGATGATACGATCTATATCGGAACCAATGGATACGGGATCTTTAAAACCATAAATGGCGGAAAAGACTGGGTCCGGATGAATAAGGGGCTGATGACCCCTTATATTAAAGGGCCTGGCGCATTGCGGGTTCACCCCATTTATCCCACTACCCTTTTTGCCAGCACGCAGGCGGGCGGAATTTATAAATCAACCAATGGCGCAAATACCTGGCAGCGTGTGACGACCGGGGAACGGTTTACCTTTGGAATGGCCATCGACCCTGTCACGCCGTCCCGGATTGTGGCAGGCTGTGCGGGGAATACGCTGCTGATCACTAATGATGAAGGGAAAACCTGGCAGGAAACCAGAATTCCCGTACCTCGATCGCCCCAACTGGCCGTCTATGGCGTTGCCTTTCATCCAAAACGTCCGGGGTTGATTCTGGCCGGAACCATCCGCTATGATGTCCGGGCAACCGAAGGTCTGTTAATCAGCATGGACAATGCTCAGACTTTTCAGCAGATGAAAATGGATATTCCAAAGGTCAACATCAATACCATCACCCTGACCAAAGAAAACCCTGTATCCGGATATATCGGATTCAATGGAACCGGTCTGTTTCGCATCGAACTGGGAGAAATACCCTGATGAAAATCGTTTTTTGTAACAAATATTTTTTCCTGAATGGCGGTACCGAGAGATATCTGTATAATGTCATGAATTATTTGTCAGACAGGGGACATACGACCATTCCGTTCAGTGTCCGGTATGCCCATTCATGGCCATCTGCCTGGCAGGATTATTTTCTGGCACCGCCCGGTGATCCGGAACAGGCGCATCTGGGTAACATTCAATTTTCCGTCAGCAACATACTTCGGTTTCTGGACAGAAGCACCTATTCCATCGAGGCCAGAATAAAACTGAATCGACTACTGAACGCGGCCGGTGGCGCGGATATCGCCTACATCCTGAATATCTACAACTACATGTCTCCCAGTATCATTCATACATTCAAACAACATCGGATTCCGGTTGTCATCCAGACCGGCGATTACAACCTGCTGTGTCCCAGTTATACCCTGCTGCGAAATGGCAAAACCTGCACCCTGTGCGTTCAAGGCGATTATTATCATGGACTGAAATACCGCTGTGTCAAAAACAATCTGGCTGCCTCTTTCGTCCGGGTGGCAGCCATGTATATTCAGCGATGGATGCGGGTGTATCAGTTGGTGGATGCCATTGTCGTTCCCTGTGAGTTCATGAAAAACATGCTGATCAACAGTGGTTTTCCCGACAAAAAAATTTATTTGCATCAGTATCCGGTGGAAAGACGACAGGGCGAACGATCCGGAAAGGAAAACCGACAAAAAACCATTCTGGAACAGCAGCTAACGGATGAAAGACGGCAGGAAATAATTGAAAAGGAAGAGACGAGAATCCAAAAAATACATATTCTTCAGTATCCGGTTGAACATACAACCGTTCCGGATAAAGCCTGGCATAAAAAAAACCATATTGTCTATTTTGGCAGAATATCCTATGAAAAAGGCTTGGATACGCTGATAGCGGCATTTCAGCAACTGAATCCGGAACCGGATCTGCTCATAATCGGCAGAAGCTATGATGGTGAGGAAGAGCGATTGAAACAGACGATACAACCGCATTTTAAAGACCGGATTCACTTTATCGGATTTCAGACCGGTCAGACATTGAGGCAGTTGATTACAGAAGCACTGTTCAGTGTTGTTCCCAGTCGCTGGTATGACAATGCGCCGCTCGCCATTTATGAAAGCTTTCTGAACGGCACACCGGTTTTGGGAGCCCGTATCGGCGGAATACCCGAACAGATTCAGGAAGGGGTAACCGGGCTTTTGTTCGAACCTGACTCAAGTGACGATTTGATGCAAAAAATGGACAGGATGCTTTCGGACAGGCAACAACTGATCCAGATGGGAATAGCCGGTCAATCATACGTAAAAGACAATCTTCTTATCAAAGATCAAATGAACGGCCTGATGAACCTGTTTGAAACCGTTATTGCGGATTACAATCGGAGATAACATATGGATCGTTCTCAAAAAATTCATGCAGCCGTTGTGGTTTCCCACCTGACCATCGGTGGCGCCGAACAACTGCTGCTGGAATTGCTGCGTCATATTGACCGGGAACGGTTCGATCTTCACATCGTGTTTTTACGAGAGCCGGGGATTCTGGGAAAAGAAATCCTGCAACTGGGGTATCCGGTCACAACCGGCATTATCCGATATAAATTTGATATGGCCGGCGTGTTTCGACTGGCGCGTCTTCTGAGAGATTTTAAAACCGATACCGTATTTCTGATCAATCATCTCAACACGCTGTTTTTTGGTGTTCTGGCAGCCAAGCTGGCCGGCGTTACATGCTGTATCAACTGGGAAAACGAAACCTTCAAGAAATACCCGTTTCATCCGCTGACCATGTTCGGACGCCGGGTCCTTCATCTGGGCATCGATTATGTGGTGGCTGCGGCAATGGGGCATGGGGATTATATTGCCGATGAGGAACATATCCCCCGACGAAAAATACGGGCCATTTATAACGGTGTGGATCCGGCCCGGTTTCAGTCAGATCTAAGCCGCAATGAGGCCCGAAATTGCCTGGGTATTCCGCCTCAAAGCCCGGTCATCAGTATTGTTGCAGCACTTCGGCCTGACAAGGCCCATCATATTTTCTTACAGGCTGCCCGCAAAGTTGTGGATGCCATATCCGAGACGCATTTTCTGGTCATCGGAGATGGCCCGCAAATGCTGTTTCTGACCAATCTTGCCAAAGACTTGAATCTTGAAAATCAGGTTCATTTTCTGGGATTTCAGCGAGAATTGGGAGATATTTTTGCCGCGGTTGATATCAACTGCCTGTCTTCCTATCCGCAGCAGGAAACCCTTTCCGTTGCTGCAATCGAGGCCATGTCTGCCGGAATTCCCATTGTCTGCACAGATGTGGGATTCATGAAAGAAATTGTAATTGAAAACGAGACCGGTTTTCTGGTTCCTGTCGATGATCCGGATGCGATGGCTGATAAACTGATCTTTTTACTGCAACATCATGAAGTGAGGCATCACATGAGGCAAAATGCCCGTCAACTGGTGAATGACCGTCTGAGTGTTCATCAAATGGCCAGTGGATTTGAAAATCTCATTGCTTCAAGACCGATATGACCCATAAACCGCCCCGTGTGCTGCTGCTGGTAGACTGGATACCCGACAAGGGGTCCCTTCTAATGAAGTCCCTTGAAAAAGCCGGTCTTGACTGCGATATCATGGGAATCGATTTTCATCAGTCCAGATGGACTCCCCTGAATAAAGTCCTGTCCCACTGGCCTCGTTGCCTGTGGGTCAGCATCCAGGCATTTCAAAAGCGCCACGACTATGACTATATCATTACGTGGCAGCAGATCATGGGAATGTTTCTGGGCATGATCAAATTGATCACATTTTCAGACATCCCCAGGATTTTTCTTCTGACAGCCATTATTGTCGAACGAAAAAATCCGATGCTGGAGTGGATTCGAAAGCAGTTTATTTCGTTATCGTGGAGAAAGGTCAATCGTATTGGATTTTTATCCCATGCGTATATGCAGATTATCAAAAATCGGTTTCGCCTGACAAAATCTCAGCCCGTTATATTGAAAACGCCCATTATTCTTCCCACAATACCGGAATTCTGCGGCTACCGGCCGGGCGGATATCTGTATTCGGTTGGAAGAAGCTGTCGTGACTACAAAACCCTGTTTGCCGCTGCCAGTCTTTGCAGCCATGAGTTTGTTGTCGTGACATCACATGCTGCGGTCAGCGGACTCCGTATTCCGGATAACGTGACCCTGTATTTCGATACTTTTGGCAGGGAATCCGATAGGCTTATGAAAAACTGTGCTGCGGCCATTGTTCCGTTGAGCAAAGACAATTCACCGGCCGGAGAGTTGACATTGCTGGAAGCCATGTGTTACGGCAAACCGGTCATTATTACCCGGACCGTCATCACACAGGAATATGTGAACCACGGCGAAAACGGATTTCTGGTTCCCCTAATGGATTCCCGCGCACTGGAGGAGACTATTGAAATCTTGTTCTCCAACCCAGAAAAAGCTGCGAACATGGGGCGTAGGGCGAGAAAAATGGTCCTGGAAAATCATGGGCTCGATAGTTTTACTCAAAAAATAGCCGAGACCATAATCCTAAGTCTAAATTCTAAAGTCTAAAACTTGAAACTTGCATTTTAACGGTAAAATTTCATGAAAAATTCTGGGAGGTTCATTCTCATGAATGAAAATGTTTTAGGTTTTAGGTTTTAAGTTTTACGTATCCTTTCTTGCTATAGTTGGAACCTCTTGATACATGACTTAAAACGTAACACTTGAAACTTAACACCAAGCTTTTTTCCCACGATAAAGGAGAAAATCCATGAACATATCAACATCTCCACGAATCGAAGAGACAAGACACTATCAACGCAAAGGTCGACACCTTCGAATGAATGCTTTTTTGCGTATCGTTATGGTGATGGTCATTCTGTGCGGGTTCCTGACCCTGGCCTTTCCTTCCAACGGATATTCGGTCACCGCCTTGAGTGTTCAGTTTGAGGACACGCTCCATTTGGTTAACCTGGATATGACCCGTAAACAAATCGTTGAAACACTGGGAACACCGGATGTCATCAAGAGCGACGGCATGTGCCTGCAGTATGAATATCTGGGTATAAGTGTTTATCTGAATAAGGACGATCGAATCGAGCAGATCTATCTGGCCAGGGACTTCCATGGCTCAATTGGCAGAAAATCCCAACCCCATGGCATTTCCCTGTCCGATCTTCAAACGGAATTCGGTGCCCCTGCTTCTCATACAAAGCTGAATTATCAACCTTCGCCGCTCATTCAGAACAAAGCAACGACGGAAACCGAAAACATGACGGAACCGACCGGAAAGCCAAAGGAGGAATTTCCGCTTCAATATCCGGGAAACAAGAAACTTTATATTTTCTATAATGAAGGCAGGGTCATTAAATACAAATATGTGCTGGATGATGATGGAATTGCCTTCTGGCTGGATCAGAACCAGAAACTGTATTCCACGGTTCTGTACATGTCGCGTGATGAAAAGGCTGCGCATGATGCGTCTCTGGCATCAGCAGGTGAATTGGATGGAACAGGGAAAAAACGGCTGGCCGTGATTCATTTTGATTTTGATAAGTATAATATCAAAAAGCTGGCGATTCCCATTATAGATGACCATGTGGCATATCTGAAGCAGCATGCGTCTTTGCCGGTTTTGGTCGAGGGCCATACAGATTATATGGGCTCTGATGCCTATAACCAGAAACTGTCGGAACAACGGGCCACTTCGGTTCGCGATTATCTGGTGCAAAAGGGAATTGCCTCGGCCCGGATTCAGGTCAGAGGATATGGTGAAAGCCGGCCTGCTGCGGACAATAAGACCGCCGAAGGGCGAGCCATCAACAGACGTGCAGAGCTGGCAGTTCCTCTTGAAAAATGAAACCGGAAGTCTGGCTGGCCAGATTGGCAGAGCCAGTGTCATTATCATTATCTGGTCACTATTGGATAAGATACTGGCTGTTGGAAAGGAAATGCTGACCGCCCACCGATTCGGTGTGTCGACATCTCTGGATGTGTTTAATCTGGCCTATTCGTTTCCGGGCACCATTGTTCTACTGTTTTCAGGTGCTGTGGTGTCCGCATTTGTTCCACTTTATCTGGAGTGGCGCAACCAACTCTCTCATAGAAAAGCGGATTCTCATGCCACCTGGCTGATATATATAACATCTCTGATTTTTGCTTTTCTGTCCCTGATATGTTTCGTGTTTTCCCCGGAAATCATTCGGGTGATCGGATATGGATTTCATCCGGAAGAGCAGGAACTGGCCATCATCATGGAACGGCTTTTGATCCTGCTGATATTCATCGATGGCGCCGGAATTTTGTTCAGAGGAATCCTGCACGCCAGAAAACTGTTTTTCCATTTGTATGTGGCCCCCATATTTGTCAATATCATAATCATTTTTTTTCTGTTTTATGATATGGGACTGGATATTTACGTACTGGTGTGGGGGTTTTTGATCGGGACAATCCTTAAAACCCTATATATGGGAATTGCACTTTACCGGGAGGGATTTCAATTTGGTACGCCCATGCCGTTTGATCGTGAAAAGATGAAAGCCTTATGGGTGTTGGCCATCCCTATGCTGGGAAGCCAGTTGATTGCCAACTCCAACCTGATGATCGATCAGATGATGTCCACCCAACTGCCTGCCGGATCTGTCTCAACCCTGCGATATGCCTTTCGGATCAACGACCTGCCGATCCAGGTGGTTATTGCCGCAGTTTCAAGAGCTATTTTTCCATTTATCAGTGAAGAAGCGACTGCCGGAAATCAGGAGAATCTTCAGAATATCTTTAAATATAGCCTGATTTTCCTGGGCTTTTTAACGATTCCAATCACGTGCCTGATGATACTGTTTTCGGAAGACCTGGTTGTCGTTCTGTTGAAGCGGGGCGCATTTGACGCGGAAGCTGCACGTCAGACAGGTCAAACGCTGGCCTGCTACAGTATCGGACTGTTTTTTTACGCATATACATTTATTAATGGGGCATTTTTTGCAGCTCTCCAAAACACCAAGGCTCTTCTATATATGGGGATTGTTTCCATTTTTTTGAATGTGTTCTTTAACTTTTTGTTCATGCATTTTTTTGGTGTGAAGGGCATTGCCATTTCCACCAGTGCAACGATGGGCGTTATTTCCATCTGGTTCATTTTTCTGCTTAATAAACATTTGGGCATTACGAATTTATCCCGGACATTTTCCAGTTTTTACCGAATAATTATTGCAGCAGCAGGCTTGTTTGGAATCGGGCTGATTCTGGCTCGGCTGTTTGAATTAACATCCATACCCAGACTGATTTTTGTGCCAATTACCGCTATCATCGCATCTGGGTGTTATCTGGGGTTCATCTGGATGTTTCGGACCCCTGATATTGCCACCTGCATCACCGTACTGACCAATAAAATCCATCAATGGAGACACTGAAGAATCAAAACCGATGAACGATAATTTCCGATCCAAAACCATTGGGCAGACCCGACTGCTGATGATGATTCACTGGAAAGAAGCCGGCAATTGGGATCTTTACCGTACCATAAAGGACGGGGTTGCTCAGGTGGATATTTTACAGCCCTATGGTTTCAGGCGTTTTATTTTGAACAAGCTTTCCGATGTTTTGTCAGAATTTTATCTGCCTCTCATGGCCTTGCTTCAAAAGAAACCCTATGATATCGTCATGTCCTGGTCCATGCGTATCGGAATATGCTACGGCCTGCTCAACCGTCTGTTCAGATATTCCCGGTCACCCAAACATATCATTTATGATTTTCATATCGACCTCACCCGAACCGATCCGCTTTATCAGTTTCGGTTAAAGCTGCTGCAAATTGCGATTCGTGGAATTGATTTCTTTTTTGTCACTTCTGAAACCGAAAGGGAACTCTATTCAAAGAAATTTGGTATCAGAATGGAACAGATGGCATTCTGGCCAATCAGCCCGGCCCACTATCTTTTGGAAAAGTCAGGCCACTCCAAAGGGGATTACATCTTCTCTTATGGCAACAGCGATAGAGATTATGACACATTGATTGGAGCAGTTGAGGAAAACCCGGTCAAGACCATTATCGTGTCCAAAACCTATATACCGTTCCGCTCGCTTCCGGCGCATGTGGAGTTAATTCGTGAAAAATCATGGGAAGAGCTTCTGTCCCTGATCGGTTCAGCCCGGATTGTGGTGATTCCGCTGTTAAGTTATCGGATAGCCGCCGGTCAACTTACCATGATGGAGACACTGGCACAGGGTCGGCCGCTGATTATAACCAGAAATATGGCAACCATCGAGTATGCCATCGATGGAAAAACCGCACTGTTTTATGATGCCGGAGACATCCAAACACTTAAAAATCATATCCGGTATCTGCTGGATCATCCCGAGACTGCGGAAAAAATGGGTCAAACAGCTCGAAAAGCTGTTGGGACCCATGCCGCCCGCAGGCTGGCCGTGCTGATGGATGCGATGAATCGGTTGTTGAATGGAAGGAATTGAGTGAATGGATGTGACGGTTCTGACATCTGTGGCTAACCTTTCAGAAATCAAATCTGACTGGGATACCATTCTGGAAGAAAATAGTGAACACAATTTCTATTACAGTTTTGACTGGATTTTTGCTGCATGCCACTTTTTCATCCATCCCGTTTCCCGGCCATTTATCGTCTGCATTCGGGAAGGCAAAAAACCGATTGCCATCATTCCCTGCTGTATCAATAGAAGAAGATTGCGGCTTTTTTCATTTAACAGCCTGGAGCTGATCGGCAATATCTACTCGGCTTACCGTGGAGGCATCGTTTTGAAAGGACGGGAGGCTGATGCAGCTCAGGCATTGGCCAACCTGTTGACGCATCGCCAGCAATGGGACATGATCCACTTCGATGACCTGCCTGCTTCCAATCCGTTTCTGGTGGCATTCCATCAGGCTTGTCACAGCCAGCGCAATATGATCACCCGAATCACAGATCAGTATGCCAATCTGGTTTATGATATTTTACCGGGCATGCGTGCATCCGCTTATTGGCAAAGTCGTGCCAAAAATCATCGACAGAACATTCGAAGCGCCATCAATAAGCTTAACCGGGAAGGTCGATTCACCATTGTTCTGATATCCCGGCCAGACCAGAACATTCAAACTGCAATGGATCATTATTATGACATATTCAACCACAGTTGGCGGAAGGAACCGGAAATTTCTCCCCAATTTCACCGGCACTTGGCGGCGTATCTGGCGTCAAATGGAAAACTTCGTCTTTTTGTGCTGTACTATAAAAAAGGCGCATATACAGATGACATTGATCAGATTCTGTCATCTTATGAATCCAAAATTGATTCCCAACAAACCATTCCTGACAGTTATGTCCCCATAGCCACTTCTTTTTTTGCCGTCAACGGATTTTATGCCGGCCTGCTGAAAACCGCCTACAGGGAAGATTATGCAGCCTATTCCGCAGGAACCGTACTGAGCTGGTTTTCGGTTAAGTGGCTGCTGGATGTTGACCATGTGAATCTGATCGATTTTCAGAAAGAAGACGACGACTATAAATACAAATGGGGGCGATTGAACGATATGCACATTCTGTTTCAGGCTGCCAATCCGCGATGTCCATTAGCCATGCTGGAAATATGGGGTGAAAAGAATCTGATTCCGGTATTGCGAAAAATCAAGAAAACCCGATTAGGGTCGGTTATAAACAATTTTCTGGGACAGTGTGATGGACGGACGCTCAATGAGACAGTGAAACCCCCAGGCCACCAGGATGGTGATTCCGACAGATAGCCAGAACGCCAGATACTCATGGGATAAAAAAAACGGAATGTTCAACAGCAGGTTGATGATCCGGGTACCGATGGGAATATGAAGCAGATACAGGGAATAGGATATTTTTCCCAGAAACAGCCATGCGGGATGGGTCAGATACCTGAACAGAATCAACAAACAGGCCAGAAGGCAAGCCGACGCACTTTCGATTCCCAGTTTATGGTAAACCGATATAAGTGTCAGACTCAGCAGCAAAATGGTGAAAAGACTGCCAATCTGCCCCTGTCGGTTTAAATAGCAGAAGAACCCGCAGGCAAACAACGGGCTGTAGTAAATCAGCAGCGGTGAATAGGATGTCAGCAGACCGGCCAGTAAAAACACAAGGCAAAAAAGAACAGGTATGGTTTTGTCTGGTGCGGTAAACACGGGAAAGCAAAGCGAGATGAACACATAGTATTGAAACTCGATGGCCAGTGTCCAAAAAATTGAAACCGCCCAGGGGAGCATGAGAAAATCATTCAAGTAGCCGATGTGGGCGAGCATTGCTGAGATTGGAAAGTTATAGGATGTACCCTTGATATGAGACGATATCGAAAACAGCAGAATGGACAGAGCTGCTGTGATCAGATAGGGTGGATCGATTCGCATCACCCGTTTGGCTAAAAAACGGTGAAAATGGACAATCCGGTAGCGGGATCTGAACAGCGCGAGGGGAATGATGAATCCGGAAATCACAAAAAATATCTCAACCCCCAGATACCCATACTGGCATATGACTTTCAAAATCGAGCCGTCCGGCGGAAAACCAGGTCTGTGCCGGATAAAATGAAACAGGCACACCGCCAGGGCTGCCAGACCGCGAAGTGCATCCACATGGGTCAGACGGTTTGAAATGTCGGCCGAAGAATTGGTCATGTAAAAATGATACTGGAGCATATGTCTGAAATCAACATCATTAACCGGATAATACCATGAAACATGCCGAAAGCGTTATCATCAGCGGCATTCACAACGTCAATGCTTTGGGTGTACTCAGAGGGCTGAGCCGGAAAGGCATTCCCGTCATTGTGCTGGATGTGGATCAACACAGCATGGTGCGCTATTCGCGTCATGTCTCCCGTCTGGTATCCTGCCCCAACCCCGCAGATAACGAGACAGGGTTTATCAAAACCCTCATAGAAATGGGACACACGATGGATCACCGGCCCGTGTATATTCCAACGGGTGATGCGGAGGTGATGGCCCTTTCAAAGCATAAAGATGCGTTGTCATCTTATTATCACCTGCCCGTGGCCCCTTTTGATACCATCAGCCTACTGGTCAATAAAAAACTTTTTTTTCAGGACGTGATCCGCCGGGACATCCCCTGCCCCCGAACCGCTTTTCCGGAATCCGTTTCTGACATGCGGCAAATGGCCAAAAATATGGGCTATCCCCTGATCGTAAAATCCGCTTATTCCCATCGATTCATTCAGCAGTTTCACAAGAAAGTTTTTGTCGTTCATTCCCCAACAGAACTGGAAATTGTCATTGACTTGATCGATGGCGCGTATCCGGACTATTTTCTGCAGGAAATCATTCCGGGAAACACGCTATACCTGTTTTACGGCTATTTCAACAGGCAGTCTCTTCCAATTGGCCTGTGCGGATATGACAAAGTCCGGCAGTTTCCTAAAGATTTTGGCATCGGAACCATCTGCCGTAGCATGAACCGACCCAAACCCGTTCAGGATGCCGTAGCCTATCTTCAGTCAATCAGCTACTACGGGTTGGCGGAGCCGGAGTTCAAACTGGACCCGCGTGATGGCCGGTACAAGCTGATAGAAATCAACACCCGGTCGGTCACGCAGACGCAGCTTGTCTCAGCCTGCGGCGTGCATGTGGAGTATCTGGCTTATCTGGATATGATAGAGGGAAATGTCGAACCGGTTGCACCGGCAACGAATGGGGTTCTTTGGATCGATGAAATCAATGAACTGCACTACCAGTTGTCACGCATACGAAGAGGCCATTTCAACTTTCCCGAGATGATTGAAATGGCATGCGAAAAAAAAGTGTTTGCCGGCTCGGCAATCGATGATCCGATCCCGATTATTGTGGGATTGATCAGGTTTTTTCAGGAGCGGGTGACATCTCCCCGATCTGTCGATACCATGATGAATCTGTAAACGGAATCCGATATGAAAATATCCCTGATGAATATAGTTCGGACAATTGCACGTGACAGATATCTACCCTCCATCATTGTACTGGGTATCCTTTTCTATACCAGTCTCACACTGTTTATTATTTATACCAACAGACCGACTGATTATTATATCGATGTCATCGCAGCCAGAATCCTGGGTATGAATATCAATGTCTATGAAATGGAAGCGAGGGATTATATTATTCTTTCCCAACACGTAGCCGATAAGCTCGGTATTCAAATCCAAATACTTCCCTACTATTTGTACCTCTATCCAACTCTGACGGCCCTTTTGATTTATCCATTGTCTTTTCTGCCTGTAAAAATAAGCGCATTTGTCTGGATATTTCTGAGCGGCATGGCATCCATTTTTTCAGGACTTATTCTCTGCACCTATACGACTGATGTAATTAAACAGCGCATTATCATGATATTCATGATCTGCTTCATGCCGATATGGACTTCCATGAGTCTTGGGCAGGTCAATGTTTTTATCTTATGGACGACCGTGCTTTTTCTTTATTGGCTACGACTGAAAAAAAATATCGCCGCTGGAGTTGTTCTGGCATTCAGTATCTTCATGAAGCCCTTTGCATTGGGGATTTTGCCGCTGCTGCTGTGGCGAAAAAAGTTTTTCGCATTGGGCGGTTTTCTAATTGGAACAACCCTGATTACTGTCGGCAGCATTGCCGTATTCGGACTGCCCACAACCATTTCTCAATTTACCAATACCGTCAAAATGGCTACCCCTTCGGGACTGTACCAGTATTTAACTGTACAAAATTTGAATGCTCTGTTTGGCCGGCTGACAGGCGAAGCATCACTGGTCGGATTGACCTTATATATACTATCCGGTGGAGTGGTTGGCGGCCTGACACTGGCAACCATCCTGTTGCGACCCGACAGAGACGATTTTGAGCGGGAAACAGCGCTTTTTATAGCCATCACCCATCTGATCGCGCCACTAACCTGGTACCACCATCTGACCATGTTTTCGCTCATATTTGCCTGTATTGTCATATCCTGTTACGATTCCAGTTGGATATCGTATTTGAAAAAAGGCTCGGATAAATCGGCAATCGGATACACATATCTGTCTGCCGTTGCTCAGCATAGACATTTCAGAATCACTATTCTCATACTGACAGGATTATTATTGACCAATATGCATGCATTGTTTTGGAAACAGTTATCCAATATGAATATTCTGCTGTCCAGTTTTCCTGTACTTACGGCATTGTTGATGTGGGGAATATTGTTAATGCAGGTTCGAAATGAATGGAATTTTCAAGAAAAATGAATTTGTTTGGTTTTTGGACATTAGAATAAAGGGAGATCGATGATGCCAGTATTCTTGAATACAGCAAATAAAAACTTTGGAATTGTAATTCTTTACACGTGTATCATCCTTTTTGTCCTATACATCCCCTTTAATACAAAAGGAACGTATCAATTCAAGGAGGTACCGGGATTTCCCAATTACGATGACATTGCTTCCGCCTTTCTGGAAAAACAGCTCCATTTGATACAGCCTGTCGATCCGAAAAGACTTGAGGCCGCTGATCCACGGGATCCCAGTCATCCATCCGAATATTTGTTTGACAGGATAATTTGGAATGGAAAGTATTATTTTGCACATGAACCATTGCCAGCCCTTTTTCATGCAGGATGGACAGCGCTTACGGGTCACCCACTCAGAACCGGTGTTATGGTCATTTTATCTATAGTTGGTGTTCTCATCATCCTTGCGGTTCTGCTGATACGACTTCACAAACTCTATTTTCAATCAACTCCAAACTGGATATTCTGGGGAGTATGGATCTCATTTTCTTTATGCTCCGTTCAATTACACATGGCCAGTATGCCGTTTATTTATAATGAAGCGGTTGGATTAGGAGGTCTGTTCTCTCTTTTGGGAGTAAGCTTCGCAATCGATGGGTTGACGGTCAAAAACAAGCGGAGAAGTCGAATGGCACTCTCCGGAACATGTTTTGGTATAGCAGTCTGCTGCAGATCCATACTTGTTTTTTATCCCATTACACTCCTTGTCTGTTTAGCCATCTTCCGTTTGTTTAATGATAAGCAATATAAAGATAATATTAATGTATTTTTTCCTTTTTTATTTTTATTCGGACTGTTTATTTTATCCTTATTGTCATACAATTTCATGAGATTCGGGAATTTTTTTAACTTTGGAAGAAGCTATGCTATTTTTCCATCGTATGAGGACTATCAGTATGCAATTCTGAATGGAAATATGTTCCGTATAAAACACGTTCCTATCCAATTGTATCTTTATTTATTTTCACCACCGGATATAATTAATAAATTTCCATATATTATGATTCCAAACGAAACCCGATTCTGGATTGGTGATGTTATGGTGGTCAGTCAGCGGGTGCGATCCATTTTTATTTTAATTCCGATATTGATTCTGATTTTTCCAGCGCCCTTTCTTTTGAAGCACTATCGCCCTCTCCTCTTATCTTTTTGGATGACCTATTTTGTAACAGCCACATCTGCAATATTAGGATTCTTGACTTTTTTTTGGTATACCACCATACGCTATATCTATGATTTCGTGCCGTTGCTTTTTGTTATCGTTTTTTGCGTGTTTTCCATGTTATGGCAAAAATATCAAGGCAATGAACAATCGCAAAAAATAGCAAAATCGGTTTTTGTATGCCTTGTTGGCATAACGATACTGAATGGACTACTGGTCGGTTTTTTGAAAATGAGAAGCTGATTTCAATTCAACATCGATTTTTGCACCAAGTATAACCCAAACCCAACCCATAAGGTTTGATCTGACCGGGAGACAGAAATTGGATATGAAAAGGCATTGGTCCCGGTCAGAATCAAACCATTGTTCAAGAAGCCCGTGTTGAAAAAAGGTATGGTTATAAGGGGATTGCTTTTTGTGGGGACTGAGATGGCTGGTGGACAGGCATCCGGGAAGGGTTGAAATTACCGATTGAGCCCATAAAAGTTGGTTACAAGCGATAGCATCTGTCAAATTTACCATATCAAAATTGCCCAATTTCCTTTTTATCAGGTTCAAAGGCCGCAAATCGCCTGTCCGCCTCAATCGTCCGATTTTGCGGCCAGATGTTTTGTTGTTCGAAAACATGCGGTTACAGCGTTACAGACTACCCACTGCCCCGGTGATTCGGCATCTGATACGGCAGTACCGAATAAACGTATTTCAGGGCACACCCGCAATCCGGACAACAAAGTGCAGGTTTTTCAGGGACTTCCGGTTTCGGGTCAGCAACCACGATGTCAAAGCCATGCAGCAGCTCGATGGATGCCCGGATATGATCTATCGGTATGGCACTGCACCCGTGCATGAAACCATAATAGCGGATTTTCATGAATCCGGGTGGCAGACAATGCTGGAGAAACCGGCTCATGAAATCCAGAGCAGAAAGCGTCATGCCCCGAGTTCGTCTGCTGCCGGTCTTTTGATATGAAAACGTGACCATGCCATTTTTCGAGCTTCTGAATGCACCCTGAACGCTGTCAATGGCCATGGGGGTTTTGGATTTGGAGGCATCCTGGTGCCCCTGCCCAAGGCCGGGAATATCAGAAGCGGATTTCTATGAGTGGCCCAGTATTTTCTGAGCAGTGCCAGTGTTTCTTCCGGCAGGGGAACATATCGATCCTTGGCACCTTTCCCCCGGTGCACATGAATCATCATGCGTTTGGCATCGATATCGGAAGTCTGCAGATACAGAGCATCCTGAAGACGGAGGCCGCAGGTATAAACCGTGGTCAGATAGGCATAGTTGTGAAACGTGTGAACCTGTTGCAGAACCTGAAGGACTTCATCCCGATTCAACACACAGGGCAGACTCTTTTCCTTTTGGGCTTTGAGGTATTCAAAAACCGGCCATTTTTTTTTGCAGAACATGTATAAAAAAGAATTTTAAACCACAGTAGCAGATATTGAGAGTGCTGGCGGACCAGTTTGAAGTATTGCGACGGTACAGGAAATATGCTTGCAGCTCCTGTTCCGTAATTTGCAGGGGGTCTTTTTTGACGTATTCAAGAAGTTGACGAACGGATCTGGCATAACTTTCCTGGGTCCGATCTCCCTTTCCGGCCAGTTGCAAAGCTTTGATGGTTTTGTTGTACCAGGGGGTCTGAAGCGTGTGTGACATGATATCTCTCCTTTTTGTTATGGTTATGGTAAACCCTGAGGAGAGATATCATTTTCCCATCGCAAATGGGATTGCAGATTAAAATGACCAGGCGTGAAGCCTGTCAGAATTTAAAGCACCGACTTTGGAGTACGGCAACTGCCGCGAAGCGGTTTACTTGAACAACAAATTAGAATTAGGTGGACTCATTGTTTACACTGGGTCCACCTAATTCTAAAAAAAGCGAAAGGTATTGACCTATCCACAATCATGCGATAATCGAAATGGCCAAAGTCGAGAATAAATTCATCCATAAATTATCATCCGGCTACCATTTCACCGCCTTGACGTTGGTGAATATGCTTGTAGCTCTCTTTGTTTTGAACATAATCCTTTTTGCTATATTTTCGGCAAGTGATCATTTTCGTCGGGATCCTGTTTCGGCGGAGTTCGGTCATTCGACTGTTAATTCAGCATATCCCGGATTGAGTGAAAGTGAAATCAATGCTCTTCTCAAAGAGACTTGGTCACGCCCCTATATCTATGAGCCATATACCCAGTTTAAAGAGCGTCAATATCAGGGATACTATGTCAATGTTGACACTAATGGATTCCGAGCTACAAAAAATCAAGGTACTTGGCCACCCCAACGTGAAAAGCTAAATATCTTTTTATTTGGTGGTTCAACTATGTTTGGATATGGTGTTGCAGACGATCAAACTGTCGCTTCATATCTGCAGGAATCGCTGATGACAAAGCTAAATCAAGATGTCCGTGTCTATAATTTTGGTCGCGGTGACTACTATTCTACTCAAGAACGTATTCTTTATGAGAATATTCTTGTCTCTGGAGTTATCCCTGACGTAGCTATTTTTGTCGATGGCTTGAATGATTTTTACTACAACACCAATGAACCACTGTTTACAGGCCGATTTCGCGAATTCGTTGACAAAGGGAAAGGCAGTACCAGCGTCACAGATTTTATTTCAAAAACATCTCTTGGTCGGGCAGCGAGAGGGCTCAGATATCGGTTCACAAACTTATTTCAGGAAGATCTACACAGTGAACGACAAAACGAGAAAAAGGATGTCGACTTGAACACCACCAGAAAATACGCTGATCCTAAAACATTCGACGCAGTCATTCAAAGATATCTACAGAACAAGAAACTGATAGAAGCAGCTTCCGAGTCTTTTGATGTTACCCCCATATTCGTTTGGCAACCAGTCCCAACTTATCATTATGATCAACATTATCATCTATTTTCAGAAGGGGGGTACGGAAAACATAGCTATTCACAGTATGGTTATGAACGTATAGCTGAACTACTTCAGGAAACTCCGTTGGGTGATAACTTTCTATGGTGTGCCGATATACAGAAAAATAAAACAGTACCTTTGTATATTGATACAGTGCATTATTCTGATAGTTTTTCGAAGGAACTCGCTATAGAAATAGCTGATTTGATAATAAACCGATCCCTCATTGTTGGGACTGACCAGATGACGAAATGAGCCTAACCCGACCCAATCCGATAAAGTTTGATCTGAACGGAAAACGTAAATTGGATCTGAAAAAGACTTTTTTCCGGTCAGAATCTTGCTTTTTAGTGGGGACTGAGATGGCTGATGGGCAGGCATCCGGGAAGGGTTGTAATTACCGATTTAGCCCATAAAAGTTGGTTACAAGCGATAGCATCTGTCAAATTCACAATAATTCACAATATAAAAATTGACCAATTTCCTTTTTATCAGGTTCAACGGCCGCAGATCGCCTGTCCGCCCCAATCGTCCGATTTTGCAGCCGGAAGTCTTGTTCTTTGATAATCTTCTGATACCGCGCGTTACGGTCTATCAACTGCCCCGATGGTTTGGCATCTGGTAAGGCAGCACCGAATAGACGAATTGCAGCATGCATCCGCAATCCAGACAACAAAGTCCCGGTTTTTCAGGGGCTTCCGGTTTTGGCTCGGAAACCACAATGTCAAAGCCATGCATCAGTTCAATGAATGCCCGGATATGATCTATTGGTATGGCACTGCACCCGTGAATGAAACCGTAGTATCGGATTTTCATGAATCCGGACGGCAGACAATGCTGGAGTAACCGGCTCATGAAATCCAATGCAGAAAGTTTCATGTACCGGGTTCGCCTGCTGCCTGTCTTTTGATATGAAAATGTGACCATGCCATTTTTCACATCGACAATCCGGTGATCGGAGATGGCCACCTTTAAGACATAATGGGACAGATACCGAATACTTTGCTCGGCAAAACCGACCTGCTGGATATTGACGTTCCAGCCTTCTTGCCAGATACCGAGATCAATAAGATGGATCAGACCGGCTTCGATCATTTTATCCTTGAACTTTGCCCGGTAAATCCGGGATAGTGCTTGTTTGGGCACATAGAAATCTGGACGGGACATGTGCCGATATGGTCATCTTTGGACCAGGCCCCTCCTGCAACCACATAGTGGATTTGGGTATGGTAATTCAAGGTTCTTCCCCATGTATGCAGAACACCGAAAATTTCTGGCACATCCCCACCGATGAATTTTTCATCTATTACAAGCTTTTTCATGGATTCGGAAGACGCTCTGAACAGGGCATAGTAGGCGGTTTGCTGGTTGCTTCTGAAAATGCTCAGGATATTTTCCGGTACGGTAAATGTGATCATGAAATATGGCCCCGGAACCTGAATCGTTAACTGATGTTCCAGCCAGTCCAGCCCCTTTTGATTCTGACAAGTCGGACAATGTCTGTTCCCACAGGATCTGAAGATATGATGATTTTTGCCACATCCTGTGCATTCATAGACAATCATGCCAGTGGCGAATGTTCGACATGACCGGATGGCATCAATTACTTTTTGACGCGTTTGCGGTATCCGGTTACGATATTTTTCAAGATATGCCGGAGAGTACTCATAAAATATGTCCTGAACGGTAGCATGGTTGAAACCTTTCATGGTCTGGTTGATGATGGTATAGGCATCTTCCTGTCCATTTTGAGTCAGATTCAGATAGACCATGGTGGTTTCAAGCATGCCTATCCGGTTAAAACAGGTTGGCGCTTTGGGGTTTGATCCGCCGAAGATTGCCGCCTGAGTGGAGCCGGCGACCTCATGATGAACCTGCACTAACCGGATAGGCAGGGTTTCAAGCATGGTATGCCCCGGATAGCCAATCTCACAAAATTTCCGGTAATTCAGGAATACATTTGGGATTTTTTTGGGATCAGTTGGCCATTTTTAGATACCGGATCAGACAATCAAATGAGTTTTTTCCTGTTATATCTGACATGTATTGATCATGTGTTGAATATGTCGTCCCCGGTCCCTCAAAATGGTGCGTGAAGACATTGGTTGTCTGAAGTATCGACTTCTGATCATAACACACTGTCATGATGCTGATTATTTGCAGCAATTTGCCAATACTGTTCATACAAGATTTGAGATAATGGACTATCGAAATCTACAAAACAAAATAATTCAACATACAAACGAAAACGGTGTTATCAAAACTGTTTTTTGGGTAATCAAGAAGTCTATTGAAAAAACGATTATTCAGTTTAAATATGGTTATGTTATTGAAAAATCATTGACAGGAAATTTTCCCTTTATTCATTCCAAAATGAATGCGACGTTTAAAATTGCAGACTTCAAGGATATGGAATACTTTCAAAATGACTTGAAGCCCTGGAAAGAATGGTCCAAACGTTTTAAACGCCGTTTTGACAAAGGGCAGACATGTATCGCCTGTTTTACTGAGGAAAAAGCTCTTGGATACATCTGGATCAGTACGGTTCCGGAATCAGATCCGGACCTTGGACTGGAAATTCGGCCTGACGCGGATGAGGTATACGGTTTTGACCTGTTTGTGTTGCCGGAATATCGAAAATTTCTGATCGGTTTTGAATTGATCAGCCGCTGGCTTGAATATTCCAAGAAAGCCGGAAAGAAAAAAGCGATCGGAGTGGTATTGTCTGCCAATACACCTATGCTGATGACCGTGAAGCTGGGATTTGGGTTCAAAATTGTCAGAACAGTCCAATCACTAAAATTTTTCAACTGGATTGGTATACTGATTTCCAGCAAAGAATCGGGATAATTCTTTTTTATCTTTTTTTCGATTACATAACCGTAGCCTACAATAGCCGGGGGATCAGATGGAACTTTCCTGGGATAATGACCAGCTTGAATTTAAAAAACTGGTAATCGATTTTGCAAAAAAAGAATTGAACGACGATGTAATCGAAAAAGATAAAACCAGGCGTTTCCCCAAAAAAGAATGGCAAAAATGTGCCGAATTCGGCATACAGGGCCTTTCATTTCCGGAAGAATTTGGCGGACTAAACGCCGATATCCTGACGTCTGTACTGGTGATGGAGGGACTGGGATATGGTTGTAAGGACAGTGGACTTATCTTTGGAATAAATGCGCAGATGTGGAGCGTTCAGATGCCCATCCTGAAATTTGGAACGGATGGCCAGAAAAAGAAATATCTAAGAAAGCTTTGTAGTGGTGACTGGATAGGGGCTCACGGTATGACAGAACCGGAATCCGGCTCGGACGCCTTTACACTCAGTACATCTGCGATATTGCATGGTGATCATTATGTCCTTAATGGCACCAAACGATTTGTTACCAACGCCCCTGAAGCTGATGTATTCGTTGTCTTTGCTACAGAAGATAAACGGAGACGGTTTATGGGCATAACTGCCTTCATCATCGAGAAGACATTTCCAGGATTTCGTGTCAGCAGAGAAATAGACAAAATGGGGCTGAGAACCGCCCCGATGGCAGATTTGATTTTTGAAGATTGCAGAGTTCCTCTGGAAAATCGACTGGGCCGGAGTGGAAATGGCGCAGCCATATTCAACGACTCAATGGAATGGGAAAGAAGCTGCATTCTGGCCAGTTGTCTGGGGGCAATGGAAAGACAACTGGAAATTTGTGTTGCTTATGCAAAGACGCGCAAGCAGTTCGCCAAACCGATTGGTCAGTTCCAGTCTGTCGCAAACAGGATTGTGGACATGAAAGTCAGGCTGGAAACTGCCCGTTTGATGTTGTATCGGGTTGCCTGGCTCAAAAAAACACAGGGCCATGCGGGAATGGAAGCTGCCATAGCAAAGCTGTATATGAGTGAATCATGGATAAAATCCTGCCTGGATGCCATACAGATACATGGCGGATACGGTTACACAACCGAATATGAACTTGAACGGGATCTCAGGGATTCCATTGGTGGAACACTCTATTCAGGGACATCCGAAATCCAGAAAAATATTATTGCCAGATATTTGGGACTTTAAGAGCAAGCATCCCGATTCCTGGATAAATGGAAGGCGCCGCCATGAAATATTTGCTGCACCATCTTCTTTCTGACTCAGCAAAAAATTATCCTGACAAACCGGCCGTTGTTTTTGGAAATGAGACAACTACCTACCAGGAATTGGATGATATCACTACAAAACTGGCTCTTTCCCTGATTGACGCCGGGATTAAGAGGCGGGATCGCGTTGGAATCTATCTGAACAAATCCATTTCTTCCGTGATTGCCATTAATGCGGTGCTCAAGGCTGGCGGGATTTATGTGCCCCTGGATCCCAATGCGCCGCTGTCCAGATTGGGTTATATTATTCTGAATTCAGAGATCCGGTGTGTTCTGACATCTGCAAAAAAGGTCCCCAATATAGCCAAAATGTTTCCGGAAAACAACCCTCTGGAGACCATCGTGCTAATGGACAATTCACCGGTTCAGATAGACGATATTCCGGTTAATACCATACCGTGGTCAGCGGTAAACGCCAGGGATACTGCCAGGCTGAAGGAAAATATCGGGATAGAAACCGATCTGGCCTATATTTTATACACGTCCGGCTCCACCGGCGATCCCAAAGGGGTTATGATATCCCATCTCAATGCCCTGACATTCATTAACTGGAGTCATGATGAATTGGGTATTCAAACCACCGATCATATTTCCAGCCACGCCCCCCTGCATTTTGATTTGTCAATTTTTGATATTTTTACAAGTATCCGTGCTGGTGCAACCATCTTCCCCGTACCTGAGGAATTTTCAATTTTTCCACGAAGGTTGATTCATTTCCTTCAGCAAAATAAAATTACAGTATGGTATTCGGTACCTTCGGTACTCACACACATGATCGTTCATGGAAACATGAAATCTCATTCTTTCCCGGATATGCGATTGATACTGTTTGCCGGCGAAGTCTTTCCGGTCAAATACCTGCGGGAATTGATGGAAATAATCCCCAAAGCGGAATATTTCAACCTGTACGGTCCCACGGAAACCAATGTCTGTACATTTTATCAGGTCAAAACAATGGAACCGGATACCCTGAAACCGGTTCCCATCGGCCGTGCGTGCAAAAATATGGAGGTTTTTTCACTGGATGAACATGGTAATATCATAACAGAATCAGGTAAGGAAGGGGAGCTTTGCGTGCGGGGCTCCTGTGTTGCACAGGGGTATTGGAGAGATCGCCAGAAAACCGAAATTTATTTTATTCGAAATTTTCTATTATCTGACTTTGATGAAAAAATGTACAAAACCGGTGATATTGTCACACGGGATGACGATGGCAATTATCATTTGATCGGACGGAGGGATCATATGATAAAAAGTCGGGGATATCGAATTGAAATCGGTGAAATTGAGGCTGCTCTGCTTGGTCATACTGCGGTAAAGGAGGTGGCTGTTGTTGCAATACCCGATGAACACATCAGCAACAGAATCAAGGCGTTCGTCGTACCCATGCCCCTGTCCAAAACGGTGACCAAAATTGAAATTGAACAATATCTTTCAAAAAAAATTCCCCACTACATGATTCCCGAAATTATTGAATTCTGTACCATGCTACCGAAAACATCATCAGGAAAGATCGATCGAAAACTTCTATCGACACATGCGTGCCTGGCATAGCGGCGGCTCTGGCAACATTTAAAACGGTGAGCCTTTTCAGGGGATAAAGGAGTTTGAAGAGAATACGATGGATATCAAATTTTTACTGAAACAGCATATTGTCACAGAAATGATGCATGAGTCCAATCCGGATATTCTGGATGATGATGCGGTTCTTATCGAAGGCGGATATATTGATTCAATGAATCTGATCCAGCTCATTAAATTTATGGAAGAGAAGTTCGGGATCAAGGTTGAAGACGATGAGCTCGATATAGTCAATTTTCAAACAGTTAATGTTTTGACCGGTTTTGTAAAAAAAAAATTAGCCGATTCCTGATGATCATTGTTGAACTTGTTTTTGGTCATGATCATCGTTTGGACCAGCACAAAAAGCGTTCACCACTGCAGAACAGAAGACACATCGAAGGTCTGTAGAATAAAGTTGTGTGTGCTCTGTGATGAGATTTTCTTGAAATGTGTCCCAAATGCGGATCAAATTCTTAATCGGGTATAAACCTGTCTGGCAGAAACCATGACAATTCATTACACCAACGGTATCATCAGCAGACGTTTACCGATATCCATCAGGAACTACTGGTTCACTCAACGTCCGGTAATTGGGGCGATGCCGGATATTGCCAGACTTCACAGCATCCCTTCACCTGTCAGCGGCGCGGAAAACACACAGTCATGGACTCTTTTGACAGACCTTTGCGGAACAGAAACAGAACTCTTGTCCCGTTTATCCCGAAGTACACGAACCCAGGTAAGGCGGGCGGAACGGGAAGGGGTGACCGTTGAAAGACTGAATTGCAATTGCCCGGAAACGCTGGATGGTTTTGAACGTTTTTTCAATCGGTTTGCAAATACCAAGACAGGATTTCGTGATGTTTTGAATGTTTCTGTTCAATTACACATGTTGAAGCGGTATGCAACTGCCTCTATGCTGGAGATATCCCGTGCCATTGGGCTTGACGGGAAACCGGTTGTTTACCACGTGTTCATTGTCGCCGGTGGGCGCGCCAGGGTCCACCATTCCGCTTCACTTTTTCGTGAAAGTGACAACAGTGCCCAACGCCATTTCATGGGTTGGGCAAACCGTTTTTTACACTGGTGCGACATGCTTTATTATCTGCAGAATGGATACAGTTTATATGATATGGGTGGCTGGTATGCCGGCCGCAATGATGAATCACTGTTGCGTGTCAACAAGTTCAAGGAAGAATTCGGGGGCAAGGTCGTTTGTGAATATGATGCAATGGTTGGGTGTTCATTGGCGGGAAAAATGGCATTAATAGCCCGTGACCTGATTCTTGGACTGCCATACGCCATAAGAAAAAGTTTGCATTAACAAATACGACCAGATACAGGGGCCTGATCAAGATGCCGTCATTCCGACATTCCACATACGATCAACCTTCCTTTTTGTGTTCAAACAAATATTCGGGTGGGAAAGCCAATATTCCAGAATCCGAGAAATCTCATAGCGCCATTCAGATCATCCTCTGGAGCCTGTGCGTTGTATGGGCTGTATTTCTTTCCCTAAAAAACTATGAAACATTTCAAATAGGTGGATTCAGGGATGATGCCGAGTATGTCGTTGCAACCCGATCACTGGTCCATTCTGATGAATACGGTTTGATCAACCTGCCGGGAGAACCGGGTCTTCCACGTTTTCCGTTTGGCTATCCGTTAATTCTGGCGCCGATTGTAACCCTGTTTCCAGATAATCCCGATGCAATGAAATGGCCTGCGCTCATTGCATCGGTGCTGAACGCCGGCCTTTTGTTCTGGTGCTGGAAATACTTCAGCAAATCAACTTCTTGTTGGTATGGGCTGGCAGTTTCAGGACTCTATATTTTATCGTCAATGACGGTTGGTCTCACACGAATCGTGATGTCTGACGCGGTTTTTACGACTTTCTGTCTGGGATCCATTCTGTTGGCCCAACGCTCAGCGGAAAAGCCGCTAAACATCATCGAATATATTGTCATGATTGTTTGCCTTTTTTTTACCTTGTTTACCCGAACAGTCGGTGCAATTTTCGTTGCAACCACACTGTCATATTACATGATTATCAAACCGCGAGAACACTGGAAAAGTGCATTTGCAATGACAGTGAGCATTTTTGTTTTATTTTCAGCAGTGATTACAGTAACACCCATTAAAATCAAACACGTCATTCCAACAGAATATTTAAGTGTACTCACCTCCCCTTCTGATTGGGGACAAAATGCAAAAGAAGACCCAATTATCGATCGATTGATTTCCGGATCTCTCGAATATTCACAGAAATATATCCGTAAAGTTATACTGGTCCTGGGGGGTGGTGACAGAGAACGTGAAGTTTTTGATCGACTCGGCATCCCATTTTTTCCGAGTCTTGTCGGAATAATCATTGTACTCATCATCGGCACGGGATATGTCAGGTGGATTTTTCAGGAGGGTTTTTCCCTTTTTTCGGTGTGCGTAATTCCTTATCTGGCCATTCTGGTTCTCTGGTCATGGCGTGACGAACGCTTGCTGTATCCGATTCAACCCCAACTCTATCTGGGGCTTCTCCTGGGATCTTCTGTGATCATCACGAAATTGACACCTTTTCGGTATCGGCAATCCTGGATTCGACATCTGATGTTGGGCGCAATCGTCACGATGTTAATCTCGATATACAGCTTCAGAAATTTTCCGGCTGACTTTTCTCAATCACACATTGGCGATCTGTCAATGCGGACGGCATGGATCAGGGACAATACAGAATCGTCATCCGTGATCATGACAGAAGAACCGCCAACCGATTATATATATGGCATGAGAAGAACCGTCCCCTATCCCCAACAATCATTTTCCACAGCAGCAGATTTTTTTAACGTTCTACTGGAAAATCATGTGAACTATTTTCTTGTCGCCCCTCGATACCAATGGCAGGGTAAACATACTCCAGGTTTCAGCGCAAAGACATCATCTCTTCTGCCTTTACTTGAAAAACTGCGAGCAGAGAAGTTGGTTGAACTGACTTATTCTTCTGAACAAAACTGGGTGAAGGTCTTTAAGGTAAAATCCTGATTGTGCTGATTGACCAAACACTTTGACCGATCATTCTGACGGAATCTGGCCCGTGCAGCGTTTTCTGTGATGTGATTGAACGATACGGCATCCGCATAGGAGGATATGATTGTCAACACGCCTATGGGGGCCTGAAAACGGTACCCGATATCGGTCTAAAACGTGCCCATTGGCACGATGTTTAGGCAACTGCTTTTTCACCAAAACATCCATGACATTGGAAAAAGAATATCTTAAACCAGAGCGATGAGGCGATTTATCAGGCAAAAACTTGATGGGACAAAGCGATAAAGAGAAATTTTTATGAGAGGAAAGAAAGAACTTCTGGCCGATATTCTGTTCAACTCCAATGCAGTCAGCCTGTTTAAGCGGCTCCCGCTGCGGAACAAGCTGATCGTTTTGAATTATCACCGCATTCTGCCAGATGATCCTCAGTTCACGACGCTTTTCGATGACGGGGTCTATAATTTGAATGAGACGGAATTTGAGCGGCAAATCAAATGGTTGACGCACAATACATTCGTCATGTCAGAAACCCTGCTGCTCAATCACTTCATAAATGGTGTTTTCATTCAACCCGATACATTCAAACCCTGTGTCGTGATTACATTTGATGATGGATACAAAGACAATTATACGTTTGCCTATCCGATATTAAAAGCCTATGACGTTCCAGCCATTCTGTTTGTCGCCTCTCAGATGATTGATGAAAGACTTCTGGCCTGGTGGGACATCATCGCCTACCTGATCAAACAGTCCAAAAAGCCCGTGATTCAGTACGATGATCGAAAGTTTATGTTGGATACCCAGCGAAAACATGCCATCAGTTATTTTCAGGAAAAAATGAAACAGACAGCTTATGAGCAAACCAAATATCTGCTTTCAGATTTGTCTGATCATTGCGAAGTGGAGATGCCGGATGCCAAACTTCAGAATCAGGAAATTCTGACCTGGAATGAGATACGGGAAATGGGTCAAAACAATATTGCCATCGGATCTCATACCCACACCCACCGGGTGCTGACAACGATCGATGCCAGTGCTCAAAAAGAAGAGATGATTCTATCCAAGCTGATCATAGAGGATAATATCGACCATCCGGTTTTGAGCATATCCTACCCGGTTGGTGAACAGCGGTTTATTACGCAGGAAACTGCTCAGATAGCCGCTGCCAGTGGATATCGTCTGGGGTTTACGACCAATTCCGGCATTAACGACTGGAAAAGCATTCAGCCCTACGCCGTCAAACGGATTGCACGTTTTCTCGAAAAGGTGTCAACGGTTTCACTGATGACCATACTTCCAGAGGTTTTTACCTGGGATTCAGCGGCGTCCATCCAGATAAAACTCATGGAAACACATCCAACCTATGCCGATGCCTACTACCGGCTGGGAATCATCCATCTGGGCCAGGGCAAAATCGACCAGGCCATTATCAATTTTCAGGAAGCGTTATCGTTCAATCCCAATTATATCGAAGCCCGCATCAAGCTGGGGATCAGCCAGGCATTTTCAGGCAATTTTGACGATGCGGAAAAAAACCTGCTGATGATTCTTGAAAAAAGACCTTCCTTTGCCGATATTCATTATTATCTGGGGCTGATAATGGCTGCAAAAAAGAAAATTCATTCGGCTGTTCAGTATCTGGAAAAAGCCGTTGAAATCAATTCGACATACAAAGATGCCATTCTGCGGCTTGGTATTTTATATTTTAAGCAAAATCGATATGATCGGGCGATGGACATGCTGAGCCGCGCCAGTCGGTTGGATCCATTGGATCCGGATTTGCTTTCCCTGGTTCAGGCTGGTCAGCAGATCATTGCTTCGCATGGATATTCATCGACCAGTCTGATACCGCTGTTTTCCATTTATATCGGTGAAACCGACCGGCTTGAAACGCTGATTCAGCGGTTTATCATGCAGCTCAATATCAGCCCGAATCTGAACGATATCATGGCCATTGTGGAAAAAGGCGCCTTTCCGGATGACAATCTGGAAATTCTGCTGCAGTTGTTTCAGGAGCACAAGGCCGCTTTTCCGGAATACGCAGATATCCATAACATGCTGGGAATTTTGTATAAAAGACTGGGTAAACCAGCCGATGCCGAAATCTCTTTTCGGGACTCCCTCCGATTCAATCCCAAATATGTGAAAGCCAGATTGAATCTTTTCAATTTGCTTCGGGATCAAAAACGGTATCGGGAATCTCTTGAACAGGGGTATCTACTGGATCGATTCAATCTGCCCTACCCTGATCTCTATGCCGGACTTGCGGAATGCTGCGTGGGCCTTGGCAATTTTATTGAAGCGGAACAGTTTGCCCAAAAAGCGGTTCAACTCAATCCGGCTTATCAACGGGCACAACTGGCATTAAACCAGGCTATGTCCACACAATTATGAAGCATGTGTGTTGATAATACATGCAATCGCAATACACCATAATGACTCGGTATCAGAATTAATCTGGAGTGTTTAATGACAGGTAAACGAAGGTTGATCTCCAATATTTTATTCAAAACACGCTTGATTCGGCTGATTCAATTACTCTATTCGCATAACCATATCGTGGTGCTAAACTATCACCGGGTACGATCCAGAGCGTCGTATGATTCCTGTGATTTATGCAATTTTGACGACAGTCTTTTCGATGTGGATGAGAAGCAGTTTGTAAGGCAGATGAAATGGATAAAACGGCATGCGCGAATTCTGTCAGAAACAGATTTGATCAATCTGCTATACGGCCCTACCTCTGACCATCAGCTTTCGAAATATCCCCGGGTGGTCATTACTTTTGATGACGGGTATCGGGACAATTACACAATTGCCTATCCGGTATTGAAATCCCTGGAAATTCCGGCATTTTTTTTTGTTTGTACGTCAATGATTGATAATCGGTGTCTCGGAGGCTGGGATATCCTTGCTTATCTGCTGAAAAAATGCGAGAAACCATCCATCACATTGAATGGAAAAAATTATGACCTGCGGTCAAACCAACGGCATTCCCTTGAGTTGATACAAACGGATATGAAAGCAATGCCTTGCGAACAATTAAATGAATTTATTCGAAGTATTTCCGATATCTGTGAAGTCGAACTTCCTTCGATCGATCTCCAGAACAATGAACTGTTGACCTGGAAAAACATTGAAGATATGACATCGCATCATATGACCATAGGGTCCCATACGCACTCCCATTCTGTTTTGACCGGTATGGCATCTGATCAACACCTGAAAGAACTGATGACCTCCAAACAGATACTGGAAAAGCGAACAGGAAGGCCAATTCTGTCCATGGCTTATCCATTTGGAGATCCTCTGTATATTCCTGATACCATTCAAGAAACTGCCGTAATGTGCGGCTACAGGCTGGGGTTTACCAGCGGTTTTGGGATTAACCGTCTGGATGCTGCCCGGCCACTGGCCCTGAATCGGATTGCCGGTCATCTTGACACGGAATACACGGCTGCGGTCATGACCGTGCTACCTCAACTGTTTATTCGAAAACATGCATCATCACATGAAAATCAAGTATAACTTTCAATGTGGTGAAAGGCTATCGAAAGAATAGAGCTGATATATCAGAATCTTGTCTGACAATTGTTTCGGAATTGCAATCATGAACAGAAATGGCAATAGCGCGGTATCGGAGTCGGCATCGAAGGCGGAAAAAATATCGATTTCGATCCCGATACCGACCCCGTATATAAACCAGCCAATTTTCAGAAAGGATTCATTTTTTTGAAAGGCAAGCGAAAACTTCTGGCTGATATCCTGTTTGATATCGGCCTGATCGGACCCATCAGCCGATTTTCAGCACACAATCGGCTGATTGTATTCAATTACCACCGAATCAAACCCGATAACCCGGGGGCGCTGACAGATTTTGACGATGGGGTCTATAATCTGAATGCCAGTCTGTTTTATCAACAGATGAAATGGATGAAACACCATACCCGGGTTTTGTCAGAAACAGATTTGATTGACGAAATAGTCGCCAATAAAAACAAAAAGTCAAAACGAAACGGTCCATCAGTTGTTATCACATTTGACGACGGGTATCGGGATAATTTCGACATCGCCTATCCCATTTTAAAATCATTGCAGATTCCAGCTTTTTTTTTCATCTGCACAGAGATGATCTGGGAGCGTAAACTGCGCTGGTGGGATATTCTGGCATACCTGATCAAAAAATGTCACAAACCGACTATTGTGATCCATGATACCGAATATTCTTTGGAAACAGAACGATCTGTTATCATAGCTGATTTTTTACAGCAATTGAAACCTTATCCACTTTCTCAAATCCACGACTATCTCCAATTGATCTCGCATGCCTGTGAAGTGGAATTTCCTTCTGAAGACAGTCAGGACAGAGAGTTGATGACCCTGGATCAGATTCGAGAGATGAGAACTCATGAGATGGTCATCGGTTCGCACACCCATACCCACCAGGCATTGTCAGCCCTGAATCATGATGTCATCCAGAAAGAACTGTCCGTTTCCAAACGCCTGCTGGAAGATGCAATGGATCAGGCCGTCAACTCGATTTCCTATCCCTATGGTCGGTATCAATACATCCCCCTGTCTGTTCAGAATGCTGCCAGAAAATGCGGTTATCAACTGGGTTTTACCTCCAGCTCCGGTATCAATTATCTGAATGACCTCCACCCCATGGTATTGAACCGTTTTTCCTGCAATCTGGAACAGATTTCAACGGCCGCTCTGACAGCGGCATGGCCGGAACTGTTTGCCATCAAAGAAGAATCGCAAATGTTTCACAGGAAATATCTCGCATGAAAACCCGCTTTGAACCCGATCTTGGCTATTCCAGAGACACGGGACTGATCATTGTTTTTGTCCTTCTGCTGGTATCCTTGTGGAATGACAGCCTGACACTGGTTTTACCTGCAATTGCGGTACTGCTGGCTGCCATGACCATCCCGGTTCTCTTTAAACCGGCAGCATTGATCTGGTATTATTTTTCGTTTCTTCTGGGAAGTGTTACCAATCGAATCCTGCTAACCCTTTTGTTTGTTGTGGTGCTGTCACCCGTGGGCATTATCAGAAAATGGTTCGGATATGATCCAATGAGGCGAAAGGCATGGAAGAAAGGAACCCATTCGGTTTTTGTGGTTCGGGATCATGTTTTTTCTTCCAAGGACCTTACTGAACCATTCTGATCTGCAGTGTGCAAAAACAGAATTCAGTAGTCTGGATTCAGAATTCAGTAGAAAAACGGTACATGTCATTTTTATATATGGGGAGAGAACCTTTCGGAATGATTAATGATCGATTACTGTCAAAACAAGAATCATGGGCCAGCGTACAGAATGGCTGATACCTTCAGCCTTTCGCCCTTTTTTTATGACCATTAACAACGAAATACACGTTACAGGTGACCAGATGGATATCTTGAGAGATTTATGGAATTTCATGCGGGTGCGCAAAAAATTCTGGCTGCTCCCCATCATCATGATAATGCTCACTCTTGGCGGATTGATTGTTTTTTCCGGTGGATCTGCGCTGGCGCCATTTATTTATACGCTGTTTTGAGTAATAGCCGCTGAGAAATGTGTGATTAAGGCAACAAGCAGTATTGCTTGCAACCCGACGGGGATAACTCATGAAATATTTTTATCGTATTCTGGGCGGCGGCTTCATTCTTACCGGCATCATACTGAACGAGTGGGTCATCAAATATCTCACACACGGTCAGGTCAAATTTGCCGAGATTGAAAAACAGATATTGATCGCAATGGTCAATATCTGTCTTGTCGTGCTGGGCATCCTGATCATTCGGTATCAAAAAATAGCCTTTCAAAACATGCTGCTTTTCTCTGCATCCGTGATCGTTACATTTGGCTTTCTTGAAGTTGGATTGCGGTTTATCCCGCCAGACCTGGAATCCGAATCACCCCGCTGGATTCCGCATCATTACAAACTGCAAAATATCGCCATTAATCAGGAGCACAAAATCCGGTCAAAAGTCAATCCTTACGGGTTTAATGATATGGTTCATCCATTCAAAAAAAATCCGGGATCGACAAGAATCGCCGTTCTGGGAGATTCATTTGTATGGGGCGCCGGTGCCGAACAACAACATATGTGGACCCGTAAACTGGAAAAAATGATGAATCAGAATGGAATGAATGTGACCATTCTCAATTGGGGAAAACCCGGGTGGTCCACTCTGGATGAATTCCAGTTCCTGAAGTCCGAAGGCATCAAATACGAATTTGATCTGCTGCTGATCGGATTTGTAGTCAATGATCCGATGATGGATCAATCCAAGCATCGCGTATTTATTTACTCAGGTGGAATTATAGACCGGCTTTTTGTGCAACCCCTCAGCCAATATCTGATACCCAACACCGCCTCGTTGTTTGTCGATCTGATCAACCAGTTTTTTGACCGGTTTTTCGGCTATGGCTATTGCAACTGGTTGAACCATGTCTATTCACCTGACAACCTTCAACAGTATCAATCATTGCTGTTCGAGTTGGCGGCGTTTTTCAAAAACCATGATATTCGGGCTCTGGTTGTAATGACGCCGGAAAACCACAACCCGCTCCTTCAGGAGCGTTTTGAAATCGTGGCCGATCTGTTTCAGAATGCTGAAATACCATATTTCAATCTTTACCCCGATGTCTATGAAACGCTTCACCATATCCCCAACCGGAAACTGTGGGCCAACCCGGCTGACGGGCATCCCGGTGAAAAGGTCACGGATGTATACGCTCAAAGCATCTATCAATATCTGATCGATCATAATTATTTGAATTGAACCATACGACCTTAACTCCGCCTACTGGAATTACATGATGATTGAAAACTATTTTCTGGGAATATCCGCATTTTATCATGATAGTGCAGCGGTTGTGATTCAGGGCAACGATATTGTCGCCGCCGCACATGAAGAACGGTTCACGCGGATCAAACATGATCAGCGGTTCCCGGAACATGCTATTCGTTATGTTCTGAATGAAACCGGCCTGTCTCTGGAAAATTTCGATGCCATTGCCTTTTACGACAAACCCTTTTTAAAATTTGAGCGTCTTCTGGAGACCTATCACGCATTTGCGCCAAATGGGCTAAAGAGCTTTCTGTCTGCCATGCCGGTTTGGATCAAAGAAAAGCTGTTCATGAAAAAGCTGTTGTGGGATCATCTGAAATCAATTCATGGAAAACCCTTTTCTCGCAAACCGCCACTTCTGTTTCCGGAACATCATCTTTCCCATGCTGCCAGTGCTTTCTACCCGTCTCCATTTAATGAGGCCGCCATTTTGACCATTGACGGGGTCGGTGAATGGGCCACAACCACCATTGGGCTGGGCAGGGACACAACCATTGAAATGATTCGGGAACTGCATTTTCCCCATTCTATCGGACTGCTTTATTCGGCTTTTACCTATTATTGTGGGTTCAAGGTCAACAGCGGCGAATATAAACTGATGGGGCTTGCACCATACGGCCTTCGCACCAGCTCCGACTTCGACACATGTAAAGCCGCCATTCTGAGCGAACTGGTGGACATTCGTGAAGATGGCTCGCTGCTCTTGAATATGGATTATTTCGATTTTGCCACTGGCCATCGCATGTGCCTGGACGACAAATGGGATAAACTGTTCGGTATTTCGAAAAGACAACCTGAAAGTGAGTTGACCCAACCGTATATGGACATGGCGCTGGCCATTCAGGATGTTACCGAAGCCGTAGTGGTTCGGCTTGCCCGGACTGCCAAAAATTTAACCGGGAGTGAAAATCTGGTCATGGCAGGTGGTGTTGCCCTTAACTGCGTTGCCAATGCAAAAATAAAGGCTAACGGCATATTCAAGCGGATATGGATTCAACCGGCTTCCGGAGATGCCGGTGGTGCGCTTGGCGCTGCCCTGGCATGCAGATATATCTGGAAAAATGAAAACAGAAAAAAAACAGATGATGTGACTGACAGCATGAAAGGGTCCTTTCTGGGGCCTTCTTACAGCGATGCTGACATTTCTCGTCTTTTTCATCAGTATCAGGCCAACTGGAAACAGTATCCTGATTTCGAGAATTTATGCCAGGATACCGCCCGGCTTTTGGCTGATGGAAAGGTGATCGGATGGTTTCAGGGACGTATGGAATGGGGCCCCCGTGCTTTGGGAAACCGAAGCATACTGGCAGATCCCAGATCACCGGATATGCAAAAACGTCTGAACCTGAAAATCAAATTTCGGGAAGGTTTTCGGCCGTTTGCGCCTTCGGTTCTGGCAGAGGACGCAGCGGAGTATTTTGAAATGGATGGCGACTCGCCCTATATGCTTCTGGTTGCTCCCGTGGCCCTGAAACATCGAAATGCAGCCATCCTGACTCATGAAGGGAATCTGTTTGACAGACTATATCAGCTTCGATCCGATATTCCGGCTGTCACGCACATCGACTTTTCGGCCCGAATTCAGACAGTCCACCGGGAAACAAATGAACGGTACTGGAAACTGATTCAGGCATTCAAGCAGATAACCGGATACGGACTGGTCGTCAATACCAGCTTCAATGTCCGGGGAGAACCCATTGTCTGCACACCCAAGGATGCCTACCAGTGCTTTATGAGAACTGAAATGGACTGGCTGGTCATTAACAACTGCCTGTTTGAAAAATCCTGTCAGCCAGAATGGGAGGAATCGGGAAATTGGCGGAAAGAATTTCGACCGGATTAAACGTATTAAATAAAATGGGATGGTGGATAAAAAGAGCTTGACTTTTCAGCAAGTTATAGTATTAGTCTATTGCCAGATCAGCTCTATTGCCTATCCAGTCTTAAACGATATTTTATTATCTTTATTTCAACTGGTTATTGGATTACAGGACACCATATATCCCTACTGTGAGGAACATCATTATGCTGTCTAACGAGCATCGCTTCCTGAGATATCTCATCTACGGGATATGCCTGATTGCGCTGATATCCTCTTCTGCTTGTTTTCATAGCGCTTCAGACAGCCCTTCCATGTTTGATGCAACCATCAAAAATGCTGACGATGTCGATCAATTGAAACAGGTTGAGAAACAGCTCACCATTACGCCGGAAAAAGCCGCACTTCATCCGGATTATCAGGTTATCAACAATATCGCGGTTCCTTATGTTCCGGAATACCGAATCGGGCCTGGAGATGTGCTTGAGATTGTATATCATCTCAAATATGAAAAAACGCCCGAAGAATATCGCCTGGAAGTTCAGGATAAAATCAGCATCAATTTGCCCTTTTATCCCCAATACAGTTCATCGACACTGATTCGATCAGATGGAAAAATTTCGGCGCCGCTCATCGGTGATATGGCAGCCGAATCCAAAACACCCATGGAACTTGCTGCAGACCTGACCCGCGAATACAAGAAATATCTGAAAGAACCTGCGGTCACTATTTCTCTGGAAGCATTCAACGTTAAGGTCGACGAATTGAAAAAAGCCATCACCACTGCAGCCAGAGGACAAAGCAAGATTGCACCGGTTACACCGGATGGTCGCATTTCGTTTCCCCTGATAGGCGGCATGCAGGTGCAGGGGTTTACAGTGGCCCAGGTGGAAAAAGCAATCAATGAAAGCTACGCAAAACAGGTTAGAAATCTCAACATAACCCTCATTCTTCTTGAAATCCACCACCCAAAGCTTTATGTCCTGGGGGAAGTGGAAAAACCTGGCGCCTATGACATCGCATCGGTTCCCAATGTTCTCAATGCACTGACACTTTCGGGTGGCTTTAAAAAAAGCGGCGAACTGGAAGAAATTGCCGTGTTTCGAAATGAAGGTCTGGAACGGCCAATTGCTTTCAAAGTGGATATCAAGACCGCTCTCAAAACAGGCATTGCCCTGACCAATATCAAATTGAAACCGGGTGATATCATCTATGTGCCCAAAACCCGACTGGATGAACGGAATGACACCATTGAAAAAATTTTTACCAAGGGCATTTATGCCATATTGCCTTTTACCACCAGCTTTGGTGTAAGTTATAATTTGAATCAGTATCAGTATCAGCCATAGGGAAAATACGCCATGCAGAACATATTTCGGGAATTTGTCTTTATTCTGTTTGATCGAATGCGGCTGATCATCATGGTATTTCTGGGTGTATTTATTATTTCGTTAATCATTGCCGTGACACTGCCATCGATATATCGTTCAACCGCCAAGTTTTCCCTGATCGTTCCACAAAACATGGATCCCCTGCAACGCGAATCCTCGTTTGACTATGGAAACCGGGTGCGTCGGTTTCTGCAGGATCAAAAAGAGTTGATCCTGTCGAATCGGGTGCTGGAAAACGGTGTACGCACTTTGAATCCTGGTCAAAAAGGAGCTGTCAGCACGCGACAAATGGAAGAAATTCGTCAACATCTGGATGTCACTCCGCCCGGCGGAGAAACCTTTGAAGGTTCCAACGTGTTCATTATGGAATATACCCATGCCAATCCGGTCCACGCAGCCCGGGTGGCATCCGCTATTGCTCAAAGCTATCTGGAAGTATATCAGGAAATGGCGCAAACCAAAACCGACTATTCCCATTCCTTTTTTCTGGAACAGTCCCAGAAACTGAACCAGGAAATGCTTGAAAAAGGGAATAAATTGCGTGAATACGAAACCAGGCAGGCACTGGCCCTGATTGAAATTCTGAACCTTGAACCTGGCACCACCAACTCGGAAGTCGGCCCCAACGCCCTCTTAAGCCAGTTTCTGCGTAGCTATCACGAACTTCAAACCGAACTGGCCGGACTGCACGTGTCCATTGAAGGTCTTGAACGGGAAATCAATAAAAAGGGAATTCCGGTGGTCCTGCCGGAAATGGAAGTGACTGGCCGCACCATAACGGTCTTCAAAACCAAGGTCGCTCAACTGCAGATTCAGTTGAACGAGATGAGGCCCCAGTTCAAAGAAAATTATGAACCCATGAAACAGGTTGAGCAGGAGTTGAATCTCAGTGTGGATTCCCTGAAAAAAGAGCTGGGACGATCCGTAGATGCCCAAAAAATGACGGCCCAAACCATCGAGGCCAGAATCCGGCAATTGGAAAAAATCATCCATGATTTAAAGGAACGGATTCAGACGACCGCCAAAGAAAGGGCCACGTATGCCAACCTGCAGCAGGAATACAATCTTGCCAAAGAGGCGTATTCCCAGGCCCGTGCCCAGTTGGAACAGGCCAGAATGGCACACTCGCTGAATCAGGAAAAACAGTTTTTGACCCTGATCGACAGGCCGACTGTACCTGACAAACCATTCAAGCCGAACCGGTTTCTGATAGCCATTGGCGGCATGATTTCTGGTCTGTTGCTGGGTATTGCCTTTGCGGTTACAGTTGATCATTTCGATCACCGCATAAAAACAGTTTATGATATTGAATCGCATTTAAATGTGCCGGTCCTGGGATCTATTCCCAGTATATAAGATTTTTTGGGGAGGATCATCGTGACATGCATTGTTAATTGTGAATCATAAATGACCATTTTCATATTTGGGGTGAATTTAGATAATACATGAATATTCTACCTCTCATTGTGATCGCGATTGTTTCAGCGGCAACCATTTTCATATGGTTCATAAATAAAAGCCATCAGAATGTGGATGTTGCACAGCGATCAGATTTTCCGGCGCTTGTTCTGGCTGCCTGGATTGTTGCCTGTGCGGTTTTTGGGCCGGTTTTCTTTTCTATCAGGCTTCCCGGTGTTTTTGATATTACCATTGAACGTCTTCTGTTCATACTGATCATCCTGCTTCTTGTATTGGGCTTGTTCAATGGAAAAATCAGTTTTCGAAGAAACAACACGATCGAGATGATGATGTTGTTGTTCATTCTGGTCTGTATTCTTTCCATGATTCGAACCGGGTTCCTGCCGTCTTTCCCTCAATTTCCATCCCCATGGTTTATGTTTATCACCGGATATTTATTTCCATTTCTTATTTTTATCTATGCAAAAAACTATATTCACAATCAAGGTCAGATTGAGTTGATTCTGCAGACACTGTTTTTTTTCGGGCTTTATATTTCCGTTATGGCCGCTTTTGAATATTTCAATCTGCGCCAATTTGTATTTCCGAATTATATCAACGATCCAAAGGTATCAACCCTGCATCTGGATCGCGCCAGGGGACCGTTTTTAAATGCCGCATTCAATGGCGTGGGCATTGTCATTGGATTTGTCAGCGGGGTTCATCTGCTACAAGATAAAAAAGGATTCACCCGTTTTTTTTATCAGATGTCACTTTTGTTGTTTTTCCCTGCCATATTTTTTACACTGACCCGGTCTTGTTATCTGGGTATGCTGATCGCGATCATTGTTTTGTTGGGATGGTACAAAACACCTGTTTCAAAATGGAAACTGATTTCTGTGCCACTTGTGGTGGTGGTGATTGTCGGAATCATCAATTCTCCCCGACTCCTGTCAACCGAAAGGCGGGAAGGCGGCGTCTACCAGATTCAAGAAGTTGATATTCGTTTGGCCCTGATGCAACGATCTATCATCATGTTTACCGAGCGCCCCTTTGCAGGAGTTGGACTGGCTCAATTTATCCCGGCATCTCTCAAGGAATACAAGGGGCGTGTCGCTTACGTTGCAGAGACAGCAGGTACCCAGTTTCAGCACAATCATGTGCTGGGGCTGGCAGTGGAGCTTGGGCTGGGTGGGGTGCTGGCTTATCTGATCATTGTTTCATTGATACTTCGCCGATTGAAACAACTTTATGGAAAATTGCCGATATCCGGCATTATGGGAAACAATCTGTGTATTGTTATATTGGCGCTCTGGCTTGTTTATCTGAATAACAATCTGTTTGTCGAACCATCAAACAATATTTTTTTGAATGCCGTACCCTTTCTGTTTGCAGGTCTTGCTGATGGACTGTATACGCGATCACTTGAAATGAGCCAATCATATCCATCCACGATAAGGACGTTGCGTGCATATGTATAAAGATTTCTATCACCTCAAGACTGAGCCCTTCAATACGCATCCCAATCCAGGCATTATCTTTACCTCAAACACACATAAAGAAGCCTGGTATTACCTGCTGTTTGGTATTGATACCCAGGAGCCTTTTCTGGTGTTGACCGGAGAATATGGGATGGGAAAAACCCTGCTCTGTCTCAGACTGATTCAGGCTATCAAAAAAAAAGGGAAGTTTCCGGTTGAATACATTCCGACACCCAATGAGGGGTATGACGGGATATTACGCCGTATGGCATCCAGCATGGGGATTTCGGCAATTCCGGAAGAGGAGGCAATCCTTCAGGATATCATTTACGATCGTTTCCGTGCAGATACTGAAAAAAACCGGTTTTACCTGATTATCGATGATGCCCATGAATTGGATACAATAACCCTGACCAAGCTGAAGCATCTGTCAACTTTCAATCATAACGGTTTTTTCCCAATTATTATGGTTTTTGTGGCGCACCCATCATTTCTTCAGGGGCTGCAAACACCGGCGTTAAGCTCATTGAGTCAGCGGATCAAAAGACGGTTTCATCTTGCCAGGTTCAATTTTGAGGATACCAAGAATTACATTTATTTTCGACTTCTGAAAGCCGGGTCAACCGGAATTCCGGTGCTGCCGGATGAAACGCTGCAAAAAATATTTGAATACAGTGGTGGCATTCCGCGTCTTATTAACAATATCAGCGATACCTGTCTGCTGATTGGTGCATCCAAGGGATTGATCTCTATTCCACCAACCGTGGTAGATGAAGCAAAAAATATTGTTGAAGGGAGCCTGGTCGGCAAGGACACAGAGACCAAAATTGATTTCAAGTCTGATGATGACGATGTTGCATTCATGACAATTGGAGAGGCGTTGCCCTCCGATGTGTCTGCTGAACCCAATTATGTCCCATTGACACTTACAGATACAGAATATGACTATTCAGACAAAAAGACACATAATCAGCCATCTTTTGGAAAAACACTTAAAAAAACCGTTACCATGACTGTTTTTGCTATTCTTCTCATGATATTAGGCGCCTTCCTGTATCATTTTATTATAAATAACAACAATCTTTTCATGTCTTATTCTTCCATTGAACAACCGGCAAATATAACCGCGACTATTCATCAGCCGGTTAAAAATCCGGATGACATGGAAAAAGCCCAAATCTCAGAACAAAATTCTCCTTCCCCGGATAAACCTTACAAAGCAACGGAGGAAATACCGACCCTCCGTGAAGAAATGACCGAAAAATCATCCAAAGAAACGCTGGCCGCGACAAATCAACAAGAGACCAACCCTCCTCAGCAACAAATCGGCCGACTGGATATCCAGCCATCAATCAAAACTGAAAATAGCGCTTCCGGAGTCGGCAAACCGGACATGTTTTTTCCATATTCTCTTAGAGCATCAAGCTATCAGCAGGCTGATCGGGCATTACAGGAAATTACGGAAATCAGAAAACTGGGGTTGACCCCTTATCTTGTGAAAGCAGATTTGGGCGATATGGGCATCTGGTGGCGGATTTATATCGGATTTTATTCAACCGAAGAAGATGCAAAAAAAATACAGGCAGCATATCAATTGCCTAATACAACTGTGCAGAAAACCGGTTATGCCTGTCTGATCGATGAATATCCCAATGAGACGGAAACACGGAATATGTTTGAAAAACTGAAAGAGACCGGGTATTTTCCCTATGCCATTCAAAAAGGAAAAGATCGCTATGGCCTTTACATCGGCGCTTATGAAAAAAAATCCGAGGCAGAATCCCACAAGCAGGATTTGATAAAAAATAGGATAACCTGTGAGGTTGTTAAACGATAGTAAATAGACATAAAAGTGTGAAGGTGTGAGGATTCACGATTCCACGATTCAGGAAGGCATATTTATGAATATCTGGGAAGATGTTTATCATAAAAATAAGGGCATTGGAAAAGTTCCTGTTTATCCGCAATCGGATCGGAATCCGTTCCCAGAGCAACAGCAGGCTCTTTCATCCGAATATGAAACCCATCAACAGTTGACTTCTGATACCAGTTCGCTTGAAGATGAGTATCGTCGGAACAACAGGGCACAATCTGATAAGCATATTGGCCCAAATCAGCGGATAAAACAGAAACAGGCTGTACCCAAATCAAAGTTATACCGGTTCACCCCCAAAATTCTATCGGACAAGCTTTCCACGCCCTATCCGGAAATTCTCTCCAAATTACACTTTCAGTTCACGGATATCTGGGCCAATATTCAGGTTGAAACAAAAAAAGATGTTGAAACGCTGCTGGTGTGCGGAGCCACCCGGAAAGAGGGAAACACATTTGTTTCATTTCATCTGGCCATGTTCCTGTCCAAAGAATATAACATGAAGGTTTTATATATGGATACGAACCTGAATCATTCGGCTGTTTCAAAAATGAAAAATCTTCCGGGCCTGTACTCTTTTATTTCTGAAAACAAAGATCTTTCATCCCTTATTGTCAAAACCGAGTATCCAGGACTTTATATGCTGCCTTCCGGCGCCGGAAATGGTACAAATCATGCAAGCAATATATTTCCCCGAGAATCCATTGATACCCTGATTGATTTCTGTCGCAATAATTTTGCTGTGACAATCATCGATGGCCAGCCATTAACCATTAGTCCTGTTATGATTGAATTGGCAAAGGCGGTCGATATGACTGCGCTGGTATGCCGATATGGTTATTCCAGGCGGGAAGTCACCAAGCTGGCCATTGATAAACTTCAAAAATATGGGGTTACATCCATCGGAGTGATCATGAATGATCGCCAGTTTCCCATACCCCAGACGATTTACAAACTGATGGGATGATCACGGTGCCCGTAACTGGTGGAAAGCGAACCGTTCTTCATGTGATCGATGCATTGAACATCGGCGGCGCCCAGGAACTGGTAACCCTTCTGGCAGACAAGACGCCAAAATCCATCTATCAAACCATTGTATGCGCCATTCAGCCGGACCGGACCATGCAGTCCAGGATTGAATCAACTGGCGCGGTTCTTTACTGCCTGGACAGAAAAAGGCCCAGCATACTCAGTCCATGCAGTTTTATTTCCTATTTTTATCAGAATATCCGGGATATTGTTTCGATTTGCAGAAAACATCGGGTGGATGTGGTGCATTGTCATTTGTCAGATGCCGAATTTGTCGGGATTCTGGCGGGCTGGCTGCAGGGTGTCGATAGAATCATCACCACGGTTCATTATCCTGCCCTTCTGCCGGAAAGAAAACCCGGGGATATTCGAAACCATTTAAGAATACTCGCCACACGGATTCTTTATCGTTTGGTCGATGCAGTCATTGCCGTATCCAACGATACGTCTGATCAGTTGAAGTCCCTGTTTCACGTCTCACCCGATAAAATTCATGTGATCATCAATGGCATCGATGTGAAAGCCTTTCACGCGACACAGCCCGCAGATGGGACATACCTGTCGGTGCGGGCATCGCCTGGACAGCGAATTGTCACCTCGGTTGGGCGACTGATGCCGCCCAAAGGACACGGCTATCTGATAGAGGCGATACCCTGTCTGTTGGAATCCTTTCCCAACCTGAAACTGCTTCTGGCAGGCGATGGCGATCTTCGCGAATCTTTAAAACATCTGAGTCAACGGTTGAATGTCGATCAGCATATTTCATTTCTCGGAAGCCGAAATGATATTGCCGAAATTCTCGCCATTACCGATGTGTTTGTCCTGCCGTCTGTTTCAGAAGGCACATCCATGGCACTTCTTGAGGCCATGTCAGCGGCAAAACCCATTGTGGCAACGGACATTCCCGGAAACCGGGCCATTCTGAAGGATAAACACAACTGTCTTCTGGTTCCGCCAGGCGACGCGGAAAAACTTGCAGAGGCCATTGCATGGTTGCTGGATCATTCCGACATGGCTGCTGGTTATGGAAAACAGGCCTATCAGGATGTTAATCAATCATATAATATTGATCAGACTGTATCCCGGTTGATGGCCCTTTGGGGATAGAGCGGAAAAACCGAAGAGCCGAAAAGACGGAAGAGCCGAACTTAAAACTTAAAACGTAATACTTAATACTATTTTCCCGTTCACCTTTTATTAAACATATTGATTTTATATGACAAAAATCGCGGTAACCGGTTTTCGTGGCGTCCCCGCTACCTGGGGCGGAATCGAGCATCATTGCGAAAATCTGTATTCCAGGCTGGCTGAAAGGGGATACGATATTACCCTGTATGTTCGAAGCTATTATACGCCAGCAGAAATCACATTTTACAAGGGCATGAAGATCAAACGGCTGCCAACCCTGAATTTCAAATATACGGATGCGCTCCTGCATACCCTGATATCGGTCATTCACATCCTGTTCACAAACCCGGACATCATTCACATTCATGGAATTGGCCCCTGTTTTTTCAGTTGGATACCCAGGCTTTTCAGACCAAACATGAAAGTCTTTTTTACCTGTCATGGTCTGGACTGGCAGCGAAAAAAATGGCCCTGGTGGGCTTCCCGGCTGATTTACCTGGGAGAGCTGAGTGCCATCCGGTTTGCACAACACCGGATTGTGGTCTCACGGGAGCTCCAAACCTATTTTGATACGACATATGGCATAAAAACATCTTACATCCCGAATGGTATCAAACCGCTTGCGTCCCGATCGCCTGATCTGATAAAAAAATGGGGATTGTCTGAAAAATCGTATTTTCTATGCGTGGGCCGCATGGTTCCGGAAAAACGTCTGGAAGATGTCATCAGAGCCTATTTGATGAAACCCAGAGAAAGCAGTCTGGTGATTGTTGGAGACAATGCCGCTTCAGGAGACTACATGGATGAACTGATTCAATTGTCTGAAAATCAATCGTCCATCTTTTTTACCGGCTATCAGTATGGTTCCGTATTGGAAGAACTATTCTCAAATACACGGGCATTTGTCACGGCTTCCGAGCTGGAAGGAATGCCCATCACCCTTCTGGAAGCCTTGTCTTACGGTGTCATGTGCATTACCAGTGATATCGGTCCGCACCAGGAACTGATTCAGACATTGCCCGGCCTGACATTTCCTGTCTGGAATACAGAGGCCCTTTCAGCCTGTATGGATCGGGCTGAATCCCTGACCGACTATCAGTTGAATGCGTTTCACGAAAAAGCTGTTGCCATGATTTCAGAGCAGTTCAGTTGGAATGCTGCATGTGATGCACATGACCGACTGTATCAGGAAAGTCTGTCAGGAAAATTATATACCCAATGAATACAACTCGCGGAATCGCAAGACGAATTGAGCTCGCTGTCGATGTACTGCTGACATCCCTGGCATTTGTCTTTGCCTATGTTATCAAAGGCAGCCTGTTGGCAGAGCCGTTGGGAGGGCTGAGCACTGACACGAACTACTACCTGGTGCTTTTTCTGATCGTCATCATCTGGTATGTCACGCTGGATTTTTTACATATCAGATTACGCTATTCCACTCGAATTTCCACCCCGCTGTTCATCGAATTTTTCAAAGGTGTCGTCATCTGCATGATCGTTCTGATTTTATGCCTGTATATGTTTAAAATCAGATATTTCAGTCGACTTCTGTTATTCATGTTCTTTATTCTGGATATCATCTTCCTGGTCCTGGGCCGTTGGATGACGTATCGGTTCATATTTGCAAAACGAACGCAAGGCTATTTCCACCGGTATGTACTGATTCTGGGAAGCCGCACCACGGCCAAAGAACTGATTCGAATGATTAAGACCCAATCAGAAACCGAAATTCGAATCGTCGGATGTATCGACGTCAACCGTGACGATGTCGGGAAAATTGTCTGGAATGGGGTGACTGTCATGGGGACGCTGGATGATCTTCGGGAAATTCTTCTGACTCAGGTGGTCGATGAAGTCCTGATTACCATGCCATTGAATGAAATTCAAAACTCTGATTGGTATCTGTCGTTTATACAAACCTTTGGCATCACGATCCGCATTATTCCCTACTGGTATATTCGAAAATTTCTGGCCATCAAACCGGATTCCCATGAATTCAAGGTCGATCAGTTTTTGTCCGAACCCGCACTGGTTCTCGGCACGATTCAGGACAGACAGGATTCACTGGTCATCAAATTCATCATGGACTATATGATTGCCGCTGCGGCTTTGATCATCACGTTCCCGCTCTTTCTGATTTTTCCCCTTCTTATCAAATTGTTTTCCCCGGGCCCGATTTTCTATCGACAGATTCGATGCGGCCAATACGGAAGAAAATTTTCAGTCATCAAATTCCGTACCATGATCCTGGATGCTGAAAACTGTCTTGAAGATCTGCAGTTGATGAACGAGTGTGATGGACCTGCCTTTAAAATGAAAAAAGATCCGCGCATCATTCCCTATATCGGAACGTTTCTCAGAAGATTCGGTCTGGATGAACTGCCTCAGTTTGTCAATGTGCTTCGGGGAGAAATGAGTGTTGTGGGCCCCAGGCCCCCCATCCCTTCCGAAGTGGAGCAATATGAGTTATGGCAGCGAAGACGGCTTTCCATGAAGCCGGGCCTCACCTGCATCTGGCAGATTCAACCGAACCGGAATGATTTTTCCTTTGATCAGTGGATGGACATGGATCTGAAATATATCGATAGCTGGACAGTATGGATGGATTTGGTTCTGATCATTAAAACCATTCCGGCAATGCTAATGGGGCATGGGCGGTGATCACCGGACAGAGAACGGGGGATGGATACCCGGAGGATTATCAACTGCGTATCCAGCGGCCTCAATGGCAGATTCAACCTCATGGATATGAGAAGGCCCCCGGGTCTCCAACTCCAGAGATACAACCGTCATATAAATCGGCCGATCTCCCTGAAACCGGTCGTGAAAAATGTTGAGAACATTGGCCTTCAGACTGGCAACCAGACTTAAGAGCCTTGCCAGCGATCCCGGCGCATCGTCCAACAGAATGCGAATCCGCATGACCCGACCGTTTCGAATCAGGCCCTGCTGAATGATCCTTCCCAGAAGCGGGCTGTCCACATTTCCGCCGCTGATGATCAGCACAACCGTCGCCTTTGGGGGGATATCCACGGCCCGACTCATGAGTGCGGCAAGCGGAATGGCGCCGGCACCTTCGGCCAGAATCTTTTTCCGCTCCAACAACATCAGCATGGCTGCGGAAATCACGGTTTCCTCGACCAGCACAATCTGTTC
>Ga0351885_10013_pt1 | contig 93868 bp, 63 predicted proteins | sample TotcelFGM3001L13_FD_206771 | JGI IMG/M metagenome (GOLD analysis project Ga0351885, IMG submission 206771) | Enriched cells from coal bed in the Powder River Basin, Montana, United States - Total cells FGM rep3 HSBNCT.FGM.300.1.L13 ... | reverse complement strand
GCTGCAATATGAGTTGGCTGGATCTCGATGCGATTATTCCCGTCGGCGGCTCCATCCGGATGCCGATGATCGACAGGACAATCAAGGAATTCGAGACGGAGCGCGCCCAACAGCGAAAGGCCCACGGGCTACCCCCGGACAATTTCATCCGCAAGGTGTCCCCCGACCTCTCCATCGCACAGGGGGCTGCACTGTTCGCCGGCATGATTCAAGATGGCGACGAGACTCAACGGGACGTCGGTGGAAGCGTTGCCCAAAGACTTTCGAACTACAGCATGGAGAACGTCACGCCTACTCGCCTGGGCGTCGTCCTGAGCGACGACCTCGGCCGCCGTTTCGTTCACGAGATTATCCCACGCAACACACCGCTTCCGGCTTCGGCTAGTCTGCAGCTACGCACAACTCGCCACAACCAGCAACGCGCAACGGTGCGCATCGTCGAAGGAGAGGGCGAGTTTGATACGCACGCGAAAATCGTCTGCAAGTGTACGATTGACGGGCTTCCTCCGGGACTGCCGAAGAGTTCCAACTTCGACGTAAACGTCATGTATGACGCAGATGGTTTGCTGCACCTCGTAGCCGTGCATCGCGACACGGGACGACTGGCTTCCGTCAGCGCCGTACACAGCAGCGAGTAATTTCGGATGCTTCACTTTGTGTGTTCCAATCCGGCCTGCGGAAACCGCTTCAAGCTGGGCGATAAGTACGCGGAGCGACAGTTGGACTGTCCGACGTGTGGGGCCACACTCCAGAAGACGAAGCCGAAAAGACTGAACCTGCGCGACTTGATCGAAGGCGGCCCCGCTGCCGGTCATGCAACACAAGCCGTGGGCGCGGCGTTCATCGAATTCACGTGCGAGCATTGCCATGCCGCTAGCCGCGGCTTGGCAGGAAAGGTGGGGCAGATTGTCCGCTGCCCGAAATGTGCCGCGATGACGCGCGTCGCTCCGCCTCCCGCCCAACAACGGTCGTCCGAAAGGTCGCCGCCGCTAATCAGACGCCCAGCGAGCGACCATGCCCGCCAAGAGGATCAGAAACAGGCGCAGCGTCAAGCCGAGGAACAAGCCCGGCGCGAGGCGGAAGAGCAAGCCCGCGGACAGGCGGAAGCCCACGCTCGGGCCGAGGCCGAACATCTGGCGGCGCAGGAACGCGAGCGCCAAGCGGACGCAGAACGGGCGCGGCAGGCAGCCGCGGAGCAGGCGCGCCGGGAGGCTGAGGAACAAGTCCGGCGCGAGGCGGAAGAGCAAGCTCGCGGACAGGCGGAAGCCCACGCTCGGGCCGAGGCCGAACACCTGGCGGCGCAGGAACGCGAACGCCAGGCGGACGCAGAACGGGCGCGGGAAGAAACCACGGAGCACAAGCGCCGAGCGATGGGGGAACAAGCTCCGCGCGAGGCGGAAGTCCGCCCCCGGACCGAGTCCGGACGACTGGCGGCATTGGAACAAGAGTTCCAAGCGGACACAGAGCGGGCGCGGCAAGCAGTCGCGGAGCCGGCGTTTCGGGTTGCTGCGGAACAAGCACGACGCGAGGCAGAAAGGCAATACAACCCGGCAGCGGAAGCTCTCGCCCTGGCAGACGCCGAACGCCTGGCGGCGCAAGAACGAGAGCGGCAAACGGCCGCAGAGCGGGCGCGGCAAGAAGCCGAAAAGCAGGCCCGCCGAGAGGCGGAAGTCCTCGCCTTGTTAGAGGCCCAACGTCCGGCGGCGCAGGAACGCGAGCGTTAAGTGGGCGCGATAGGAAGCCGAAGGGCAGACGCACCGGGTAGCGAAGGACACTCCCAGCCCGTTCACGACGTAGGCCAAACATGCCCTTGGAGGTGTTTAACACAACCCGGCCTTGGCTCACAAGTTCTCATGCACCTTGCGGTGGATACGTTCTTGCGGCAGCTACTGGGCCAAGGCGGTTGGCGACGGCACTTCCCCGCATACATCCGTCTGCCCTGGAGCGGGCGGATGATAGGCCGGATAAGTTGCCGACAGGGGAAAGGACGCGATCACCGCGTAGGTCTTGAGCAGCTCGGGCTTACGCTTTGTGACGACGGCCAGCCCGGTGGGCAACTCGCCGGCCTGCATCGGACGCGCGGCGACGGTGACCTGTTGTTCCCGGGGCAGGAAGGTTCGCAACCCCACCATGCTGCCGGCTTGCCAAGCCACCTCATAGCGGTCGGTCGTGATGAGGGCGACGCCGTCGGCAAACCGGACCGAGACTTCCGCGGCCGCCGGGTTCGCGTAGCCAAGCACCCCGGCGATCACGCAAGCCGTCAGTAACCGGCGCAGTTGCCTGTTGGGCTGGTTGTTTGTTGTCATGGCGATGGTCTCGACTCGATCTCCTTCAGTTGGATGCCCGGGAGGGCCCTGGCGGGAAACGAAGCGACGCCGCTGGAGGCTCCGGCCCCATGCCGTACGGCGCTGAACAACCAAGATACCAGAAAAAACGCCGGATAATCCTTGTCGGAATTCCGCGGAAGCTTCAGAATACAGACTGCGTTGCGGGCTTTCGAGCGTGCCACGCCGTTGGATGCCCGCGCCGTGCATGGATTTTGGAGTGGGGACTTGTTACCGCACTTCAAAACTTGGTTACGGCCCAAAGCCGCGTTGTGCGAAAGGGGTGTTATTGAATGACCTATTCGACAGTTGTTGGGGGCCGGCGAGACGCTCAACCGTCGGGCGCCGCCGAGCGACGGTGCGGATTCCGGGCCGCACTGGCCGTTGGCGTTTTTGCGTTCACGGCATGGACCGTGGCAGGACTGGCGACGATGGCCCAGGGACCGGGCGAGGCGGAGGCTCGAATTCGCCGCCATTTGCAGGCCGGCGAGTTTGGGCCCGCTTTGGCGCTTGCCGAGGCCATCCCGCAGCCGGTGGCTCGCGATCCGATGCTGGCGGCGATTGCCAGCGCCCAAGCTCAGGCCGGTGCTCGCGGCGCGGCGCTGACCACGTTAAGTTCTGTCCAGAGCGACCGCCTGCGAACCTCGGCTTTGGATCGGCTGTCGAGTTCGTACGCACCCGATTCCGTGGGCCGCGAGGGCGCCGCAGCCACCGTCGGTGCCGCAGGCGGGGGGACGATGGCGGATTTCGACTCGCTGATCGACCTGATCACCTCGACGATCTCGCCGCAAAGTTGGGACACGGTGGGCGGACCCGGAGCGATCGACTCGTTTCCTGGCGGAGTGTACGTGGACACCCGTGGTCTGATGCGCCGCGCTCGCCTGGACGGACCAGCCACCGACCTGAACTTGCTCCGCGACGAGGCGTTGTCCGTGGGTGACAGCCGGGACGTGCGACGAACCAGCGTGCTGCGCAAAGTCTCCCTGACGCGTCTGGAAAAATACGTTCAGTTCCGCGCGGCGTGCGGCCAACCCCCTGCGGAGGAAATGAAAAATCTGGCGGGGTTACACAAGATTCAGTATGTGTTCCTGTATCCCGCGTCCCGCGACATCGTGATCGCCGGCCCCGCGGGGGCTTGGGCGATGGACGAGGAAGGGCGAAGTCGGAACGTGGCGTCGGGCGAGCCGGCTTTGCAGCTGGACGACTTTGTGGTCTTGCTTCGCAACGCCCGGGAACAAGGCGGCAAGTTCACTTGTTCGATCACGCCGCGCCGCGAGAACCTAGCGGCGACGCAAGCCTACTTGAACGAATCGGCCAAGACGCCGTTGAAACCCGGCCAGCGGGAAAACTGGCTGGCCCAAATCCGCAACCTCATGGGCAAGCAAGATATCATGGTCGAGGGGCTCGATCCGCAGACGCGTGTGGCTCGCGTTATCGTCGAGGCAGACTACCGTATGAAACTGGTCGGCATGGGATTGGAGGACGGCGTGCTGGGGGTGACCAGCTATCTCGACTCCGTGCCAGTTCCGGAGGGCGGGATCCCATCGCCGATGAGCGTTCTGCGGTGGTGGTTTACGATGAACTATCAAGCCTTGCGGACGACGCCGAACCGGGACAGCTTTGAACTGCGCGGCACGGGCGTCCAGGTGTTGAGCGAGAACGAGATGCTGACGCAGCTTGGCGAACGCATCCAGACGGGAGCGGCTGACGAGTTGAACGAGCAATTCGCGCACCGTTTTACGAAGCACTTTGCCCAGTTGGCCGCCAAATACCCGATCTACGCCGACTTGCGGAACGTCTTCGACCTGGCCCTTGTCGCCGCGTTGCTGGTAGCCGAGGATGTTCCGAACCGGCTCGACTGGCCCGCGATTCATTTCGCCGAAGCGGCTCGATATCGCGTCGCTCGGGGAGCGGCGCCGAGCGAAGTGGAAACCGTGATCAATCATCGCGTCCTCGGTCAGAAGCACATTGTCGCCGGCATCAGCGGCGGTGTTTCTGCCGACGCGAGTCCATACGTGCAGAAGACAGCGATCGTGATCGATCAGTACGGGGCGTTGCAGGCGGGGCATACCGTGAGCGGTCCTCGCGACTTGCCGCACGGCGCCTGGTGGTGGGACTGATCTTGCCGGCCATAGTGAAGTTTCCCGCGCGGTTGTCCGATCAGTATCTTGTCCTGAACGGCGCCCGCCTCTCGTACCCGCGAAGCATGGCGAGTGGGCGGAAGGGGGGCGGGAGTCTTTTCCGGCCACAGACATCAGAACAAGATGGCCGGATCCCTGAGCGAAAATAGGCTCCCGCCCCCGTTTGGTTCAGAATTTCGGAGAGGAGTGGTCTCGCGATGGCGGAACGTACGAAATACCAAGAGCGCGCGATCAAGAATTTCTACGAGAATCGCGAATCCATCGCCTTGCAGCGCGTTCAGGAACTGGTCACGGAGCTGTACCTGAGCGAAGGCAAGAAACGCGACAAGCATTGGAAAAGTCTGGTGACGCATCTTCAGAAGCTGGGCGTTGCCCAACAAACCATCGACCATTTAGTCGCGCAGAACAAGCCGGAACTAGTGGCCAGCCTGATCGAGAAGCTGATGGAAAAAGCGTAACGCCGGCTTGCGACGTTTTCTCCATCCGCGTGGCACGCCAGATCCCGGCGTGTGACACCGCGCGCCGTTGACGATAGCACACATGTGATTAACGGCTTGGGCAACGCCCCGCGTGTGGCAGAGCAAGCATCACAAACAGCCGCACTTCTCACCGATTCGCCGCGCTGCGCAGATTCACCATCTCTTGCACATTCCCCAGTTGCCGGGCACCGCAGCCGTTCTACCTCTTCATATCCGTTGGGAACGCCTTCCGGCAAGTCCAGATTCGCGCTGCAAATCCATTCAGTTAAACGACTTGAATCGTTGTTGCTGGCTGGAGATACCACCCTGAATGCCCGTCAGCTGGGGGGGCGTTGATTCATCGTCGGTTTGGGAACTTTCTCGTCACATATGGCGTCGGATTGCATTGGAACAGGGTAGGAGGCGTTCGGTCTGAACGCCGTGCGTTCAGCGGAATGTAGTTACGTCCGCGTCGTACGCGCTGTCAGGAACACGGATGTCGCTATACCTCGAGGGGAAACAGAGAGTCGGCGGGCTCGGGCAAGGAATGCCTTCCCCTCACATACCGGAAACGACGAGATGATGACTGGGCGTGATGAATTTGCGAACGAACTGTTGAGCGCGTACTTGGACGGCGAAGTGTCGTCCGACGAGCGTCAGCAGATCGAGCAACAGCTGGCAGGGAGTGCCGAATACCGCAGTGAGCTAGCAGCGCTCCGGGCGTTGCAGTCGATGCTGCGCGAGTTGCCGCGTTACCGATTGCCACCGGAAGTCGGCGAGCGGACGACTGGCGAGATCCGGCGTATCGCGGCCGGCGATGCCATCGTTCCGCCGTCTTTTTCCTTGGATCCTGAACTGCTGAGCGCTTATTGTGATGGCGAGGTTTCCGAGGGCGAGCGTCAGGTGGTCGAGCGGGCGTTGACGGAGAGCGCCGAGTGCCGGAGCCAGTTTCAGGAGTTGCGACAGCTTGACGCCGCGTTGCGTCAATTGCCTGTCTTTTCCTTGGACGATGGTTTTGCCGAACGGGTCAGGCAGCGGATCACGGCGGAGGCGTCGTCGGCCCCGTCTGTCGCGACGATCCGGCCGCAGGTGGCGCAAAGGGCCGCGTCAGGCCGAGCGGCGAGCGACACGTTTGGCTGGCGGTCGTTGACTTGGACCGCCTTGGCCGTCGCCGCCGTGCTGGTGGTGATGGTGCATTTCCGCCCTGCTCCCGAGCCGGCGCCGTTCCTTGTGGACTCCGGCACGAATGCCGACGTGGATTCCGGCCGCACACCGCCCGGGGTCGTGTCTCCGTTGACGCTGGTCGACCGCCGTTTGCGAGATCGCCTGCTGCTGGTGTACGAAGTCGCGGTGACTCCGGAGGGAGTCCATCAAGGCGTCTTTTTCCGTTTGTTAAAGCGGCATGAGATCCATGTGCTGGACACCGTTCCTGTCCCCGAGCGGGAGCAGCGGGCGCTGCTGGCGTGCCGATTCCTGCAAGGCGTCCAGAGTGTCGGCGTCGACGCGGCGGGCGACATGGATCGGGTGCAAATGTACATGGTGTACTGTACGGCGCGTCAAGCGGAAGCGGTGTTCAACGATTTGATCGGCCGCCCTCAAGGCTTTGCTTCGTTTTCCATGAATCTCACGACTCGCCACACTGGCGACGGCGTGCTACCTCGGCTGGCGGCTTCGGTCGGCGAGCGGAAACTCGGTGCAGCCATCCAGTTGGCGGCGAATTTCGGGATTCTCAGCAGCGCCGGCCGCCAACTGGGCACATTCGGTACGGTGGGCTACGTCGATCCGGATCTGCTGATGCCGCCCACGGCACCGGGCGAGTCGGTCTTGCGGCAAGCCGAACAGGACGCCGCAGCCGCGCAGGCTGGAGAGATGAACCCGGCTCCGCCAGCGGACGATTTTCCTTGCGAACTGCTGTTCGTCGTCCGCTATCTTCGTCCGCTCCCGCAGGATTCGCAGCCTCGCAGCGTGTCGATGGCCAAGTAACCCGGATGATTCACGGCGACCTGCCGTCGGTGCTACAACGTACCGGCGGGCGATGACCATAGACTGGCGACGTCGCGGTAATGTTCGGCAACGATCGGGGCGCCGACGGGGGTTTGCCGTGTGATCGCTTGGGTTAAACGCGCGTTCTCGACAACGCGGACCTTGACTTGTTCCGCGGTCTGGCGGATCTGGGCGGCAGTGTCCCCGCGGCCTTTGGCGATGACGATCGGCGCGGACGGAGTTTGCGCATCGTACTGGATCGCCACCGCCAACGATGTGCCTTGGACCAGCACCAGTTGCGCCCGGGTGACGGCGGATTGCAGCGGCGAAAGAACCCGTTCCCGCTGCAACTGGCGACGCTGGCGTTGGACGGCCGGATCGCCGTTCTGGTTGCGCATCTCCTCCCGCATCTCGTCCGGCGTCATCTGCAGCGACCGCTCGTGGCGCCACCGGAGGAAGCCATAATCAGCGACCGCGGCAATCAACAGCGCACTGCCGATCTTCAGACAGATTCCGCTCAGGATCTCCGCGATTCCGTCGGCCATCGCCGCCGGAGCGAGATTGCCTAAGGACAAGATGCGGTCCCGCTGGACCCACACTGCCCATGCCGCACTGCCGCCGATGAGGGCGAGCTTGACCAGCAGCATGGCTTGCCTCGCTGCCATGTCGCCGGAAAACATCCGCGTGGCAGACGCGATAGGATCGAGCCGCGAAAAGTCGGGCGCAACCCGTTGCGGCTGGGGCTGAAAACCGGTTTGCAGCAGATGGCCGACCACCGCCACGGCGAGCAGGCCACCGCAAACCAACGCCAGGCTGCGTCCCAGTCGCAAGACCGCCGCCCCGCCCGCTTCCAGCGGCAAAGCCGCGTTCGATGTCAGCGTCGGCAAGTCGCCCAACTGTTGGCGCACATAATCGGCCATGGCACCGAACAATTCACTGCCGCCCAGCATCAACAGCAACACACCGCCCAAAAAGACGCCTGCCAATGGCAGATCCTGGCTCTTGGCCACGTGCCCCTGTTGCCGTGCTGTCTGGCGGCGATGCGGTGTCGGCGGATGGATTCGTTCGGTGGATTCCATAAGCATCATTCCCAAACCCGAAGGTCGAAATCCGAAACGTCTCCGCGTTCCTTACGGGCCGGCCGCGGAACCGTGCCCCCACCGCGCGAGCGCGTTCCAAACCGTGTCCAGCGAGACCTGCGTCTGATCGTGAAAGATCCACGCGGCAGATGCCAGGCACAGCGACAAAGCTGTCCATGCGACCAGACTGTTCACACCCAGGCCGGAAGCGAGCACGTTGAATTGCGGCGCCAGCCGGCCGATGAGGCCGAGAATCAGGGAGGTCAGAACCAGGGCCAACAGAACGGGAGCTGCGACACGGACGGCCAGCAGCAGGCTGTGCCCGGCCACTTCGCTCAACGTCCCCACCACGCCCGTCGAAAAACCGACTTGTCCCGGTGGCATCCAGGCGAACGTGTCCAACAAACCCGCCATCAGTTGGCGGTGACCACCGGTGACCAAGAACACCGCGGTCGCCAGCAACGCAAACAACTCGCCCAATACCGGCGCTCCGCTGCCGGTCGCCGGATCAGCCATCTCCGCCATCGACATCCCGCTGAACTGGCCGATCGCCTGGCCTGCCGCACGCATTCCGGTGACCAAGATCAGCAGCGTGAGTCCCAAGATCAAACCCAACACCGCTTCGCGGCACAACGGCACCAGCAGCTGCGGCCAGTCGCCCTCGGGAACGGTGGACAGCGACCAGTAGACCGGCGCAACGAGCAGGGCGACAGCGATGGCCAACAGCAGCCGCACCGGCAGGGGCGCGAAACGCGCGTCCAACGCGGGCGCAACGAGCGTCAGTCCGGCGACGCGGATCAGTACGAACACGAATACCAGCACCTGCTGGCGCGAGATCTCGACAAGTGCGGACATCGTTCCTTATCCGCCGGCCAACGTCTGTGGGATGTGAGTGATCAACACGTGAGAATACTCGACCAATTGTTCGATCAACCAGGGCAAGCACAGCGCGACTGCCACGACGGTCGCGACCAGCTTGGGAACGAAACTGATCGTGGGATCGTGCATCTGAAACAGCGCCTGGACGAAACCGACAACCACGGAGGTGACCAACGCCACCAACAGCAGCGGCGCGCCCAGCCACAACGCGGTCGTCATCGCTTCCCGGGTCAAATCGATCGCTTGTTCCGCGTCCATGTGTTTCAGATTTGGGATTTGAGATTTGAGATTTCAGATTTGAGATTTCAGATTTGGGATTTCAGATTTGGGATTTCAGATTTGGGATTTCAGATTTGGGATTTGGGATTTGGGATTTGAGAGCGCGGCGTACAGGTTTCTTCATCACTCGTCACGTATACGGCGCAAAGCTGGCCAGCAGCATGCCGACGACCAGGTTCCAGCCGTCCACCAGAACAAACAACAGCAGTTTCATCGGTAGCGAGATCATCATGGGCGGCAACATGACCATTCCCATCGACATGGTGACGCTGGAGACCACGAGGTCCACGATGATGAACGGCAGATAAATCTGGAAGCCGATCAGAAACGCCGTCTTGAGTTCGCTCAAGACAAATGCCGGCAGCAGGACCTGCAGCGGCACGTCGTCATACGTCGAAGGTGCGGCAGTCCCCTGCGGCAAGTACTGGTAGAACAACCAGACGTCGTCGCTGTTGCCGGCGATTTCGATCTGGCGGCTCATGAACGTGCGAATCGGTCGCACGCCGGCCTGCCAAGCCTCTTCCAAACTCATCTCGCCTTGTGGATCGGTGTACGGTTGGACGGCGTCCCGGTACACGTCCGTCCAGACCGGGGTCATGATCAGCAAGGTCATGAACAGCCCGATGGAGGTGACGACTTGGTTCGAGGGCAACTGGCCAATGCCGAGCGCTTGGCGTAATAATCCCAAGACGACGGCGATCCGCACGAAACTGGTGGTCATCAGCAGCACGGCCGGCGCGAGACTCAAGACGCTCATGGTCAGGACCATTTGCAGCGTGCTGCCGAGCCGCTCGCGGCTGACCCAATCCGCTGGATTGGGGGCCAGCGGCCGTTCCGGCGCGGAGGTATGCGGGGCGACGGCGTCGGGCTCTTGGGCTGCAAGCGGAGTGTTCAGGCAGATGACCGCTACCGCGAGTGCCGCGGCGACGCCAAGGCCCAGCGACCGGCATGCCGAACGCCCGCGACAGGCTCGGGACGCGAGCGAACTGCCGAGCGGCGGCAACAGGACTCCGGTTCGTGCGTCCGTCATTTCGATCTCCGAACTCCCTTTACACCCGCTGCGTCTGCCCGCATTGCCACAGGATCTCGCGAAAGGACGCAGTGATGCTGTCGGGGTGACTCTGTCGGCAGATCCCGGCCAAGCGATCGATCTCGCTGGGCTCGGTGATCTCGGTCAGCGTTTCCGCGCCGGTGGCAGTCACCGACAGCAATAACAGCTTGTTGCCCACCCGGACCAGGTGCATCTCTTGCCGGCCGCTCAACGGCGCCCGTCCCAGCGTTTGGACGACTTCGCCCGGCAACGTGGCGCTGTGCCGCGAGTTCGCTTTGCGCAAGATCAGCGAGGACAACAGGAACAAGCCGAGCACGACGGCCAGACTGGTGATCACGGTGGTCACTGCGCCGCCTGGGGTGTGAGTCGGAAGGCGGACGTCGGCGTCCCCGGTGCGTTTCAGCGGGGGCTTCAACGGCAGGCTGGAATTCGCTGCCGGTGCGGCGACCGCAGCGGGCTGGCAGGCCGGTCTCTCGATGATTTGGACCGGCAATTTGGCCGACGCAGACAATGGTTCGCACGACGCTTCCCGCGCCACGGCCTGGGCGACCGGTATTGCCAGCATTGCCAGCACGAGAGTCGGTACGAACCCAACGCCAAAGCGACGGTGGCAAGTGGCTTGTTCACGGATACTTCGGGTGATGATGGGTTCTCCCGCGCTGCCGTTTCGCGCCCGAGAGCATGGCATCCGCCTGGAGCGCAGGCGGTACAATGGGGACGGGCGATCCGCGGACGCAGCGAAACAAACTCGGCACATCTTGGCGGTTTCCTCCGACGGGACAAGGGCGGGTACTTGTCGTCAAAATCGTCGCCGGTGGCAAGATCAACTTGCGGGCTTTCTCTTGCGGAACGCACCTTGCGGTTTGCGATTGGAATGGTGTTCTCAAGGAGGAGATCGAGGAAATTGGGGCGTTGCAGGGACGGGAACCGGCAATCTGGCGAGAACAGGGAGGTTCGGCAACGGGATTGGGAGGGGCCGGGGTCAGGGCTCTTTTCGCGAAACTCAACCGCGGTGTGGCGCGGTTGACGTTGTTCGAAAGGCCCGAAGACTGCGACGCCTTCCTTCGGGTTCGGGAGGACGTCTGAGAAGAAATCCCACTCATTCCCGCTAGATTAAGGCCCGAAATGTCGTCGATCGGCGTCTCGCCGGGTAGGGTCTTCCACTTCGGCGAAGCCGGTCCCAGTCGTTCGTTTCCTGCTGACCCCAGATCCCTCCACCCTGATTCTTCATCCGATTTCTGTTCCATCCTCGGGCGGCAACCGCTGGAACGATCCTTATGCCCGTGCGGGCGTCGGCGACGGCGATGCGATGGTCGCCGCCCGGGAAGAGGCGATGAGTTTCGGGCCGGTGGAAAGCGAACTGTTCCTCGAATCGGACATGCCCACACTGTATGACATGTTAACGAGCAGTACGGCGATCCGCCGGCCATGCTGTACGTGGTCGGGATGGTGCCGCTGCACCTGAGACTGGAAACGTTCGACGCATTTTGCCTGGACCAGCGACGGCCAGATCGAGATGCCCGGGCGGGACCACATCCCGCAACTGACGGTCGTGTATCTTCGTTCGTCCGGCATGAATCTCGAACCGCTCCGCGCGCAGGATTTTGCGGGGAGTTCCGTTGGTAGTCCCGGCTTCAGCCGGACAGAATCACCTGAAGGCGGGGATGCGAACGACGCCGCGTCAACGACCGCCGCGGCGTGGACCCGCGGCGTGGACCCGGGGCGTGCCGCGCGGCTGGCGGCAGGTCGAGACGGTCGTCGCTGGCTTGCGCCGCGGGTTCCAACTGGACGGCGACGCCCGCGCCCCGCAGGATTGTCGGGACACGATCGCCTGGTTTCTGGACGTCCGCTGCGGGCCCGACTATCTGTTTGCCACGACGGCGGCGGTGATGCTGCGGTCTCTGGGCTATGCCCGGCTATTCACGCACCGAACTCCACCAGGATCCATCCCGATGACCTGGCGATTTTGTTCGCCGAGTACGACGGCCGGTTTTTTGGCGGGCAGGTCAAGGAAACGTCTGACACGACCCCGCTGCACTTCGGCCTCTCCAAGCGGATGACGATTTCAGGCGGCAAGACAGCCCATTTTGCCGACGGATAGGCCCAGCGAGGCAGGCCGAAAAGCCTGCGTTTCGGACTCGTGTGCGCAGCGCACCGATCAACGCCGACTCCAACGCGGGCGAAGTCAATTCGCCGGCGCTGGTTTTTCAAATCGCAGCCAGACTCCCTGACCGACGTGTTCGTCATCGGCGATCGCCCCTTGGCCCAGCACGCGGAACGTTGTCAGGCCGGCTCGAGACGCCCATTCGCTCATCTGTTCGGGGCGGCGCAGCTCGACGAACCGCTGCCACTTTTCCGCCTCGTCGCCCTGCATGGATTCCTTACGCCCCTGAATCAGTTGTGCGACGGCGGATTTCGGATAGCCGCTGCCGGCGCCGCCGCCGATATAGGCTTTGCCGCCCGGCCGCAGAACGCGCTGGACCTCGCGCAATCCCTGAACCGGATCTTGCCAGAAGAAGATCGAGCCGCGACTGACGACCAGATCGACCGTGTTGTCGGGGAAGGGTAGCGATTCGGCGACACCGACGACGGCGGCAAGCCGACGCTCCAAGCCTTTCTGCTCGCGAGCGGTCTGCAGGCCCTCGGCCATCGCGTCCGCCTTAGGGTCCACCATCACCACGGAATTGTCCGCCGCTTCGAGCAACGCTATGGCCACTTGCCCTTTGCCGGCGCCCAGATCGACCCAGAGACCGGGCCGCGGCTGGCAAAGTCGTAATACGTCCTGGACGACATAAGCGTGTCGTCCCGGCAACGCTCGCTCGCCCTCCGGCGGAGCTTGCGAGACCGGCTCTGCCGCCAAGGAGAACGCTTCCACGAACAATGCGCACAAACAAATTGCGCGGGCCGCCAAACCGACTTTCATGATCGAATCCTCAGAATTTGAGGCTGATGGGCTGGCGATCGTCTCGCGCACCCAGCAATTGATAGACGCCCATGTGTCCCTGCCCCGCCGCGTTCGCAAAGTCTCCCGGATTGGTCGTATTCCCCGGGTCCAGTCCGCCCATCGCGGATTCGATGCTGTCGCTGATGAAATGCACCGAGCCGTCCACGAAACCAAACATCGCACCGCCCGCGTGATGACTGCTGAAACAGTGCATATTGGTCGGATGGTTCAGCCGATCCACCACGGCTGAACTGACGGTGCTGCCGATCCCCAGCCCACCAGGCCCGCACCAGGACGGCCACTTGCTGGGATCGGCCTGGTGCGCCTGCAACACCGTTCGCTCGCCGATGGCAAACGTGTTGCTGGTGCCGTCCACCACGTCCCGCATCCGCACGCCGCTCTGCCCAAACAAGACGCCGTTGTTTGCTTTGGTCAAGAGTGTCGTCCCGGCGTAGTTAAAGTACCCGCGGCAGCACGTATAGTTGGCCGTGGCTACCAATTGACCGCCGCCTTGGAACTCGCGCAATGGTTCCATCGGCGAGGACGGGCACCTAAACACGCTCAGGTTCATTTGCAACATAGGTACCAGCGCAGGATCGGAGATTACTTCGGCCAGCGTGTACATCGTCGGACTGAGTTCGTTCTGCAGCGGACTCTGCTCGAGGAACGGCATCAGGAACACGCCCCAAGCCCATCCGCCCCCGACCTGTCCGGAATTGGTAAGCACCATGAACCCCGGCGGAAAACAGCCGAGGCTGTCGTGGTAGTTCTGCAACGCGATGCCATGCTGCCGCAGGTTGCTCGAACATTGCGCTCGACGCGCCGCCTCTCGCGCCGCTTGAATGGCGGGCAGCAACAGCGCCACCAAAATGCCAATGATGGCGATTACCACCAGCAATTCGACCAACGTAAAGGCTCGAATGGGTTTTCTTGACAACGGCATAGGAGATCTCGGCGGGATTCCAAGGGGCGCGATTCGTTCGAGGCAGGACATCTTAGCATCGTTCGAGGAACAACTGTCAGGTTACAGGTGAGCGGCACGGCGCTAGCCCAATGCGGCTTACTTTGTAGCGGCACGACGCGAGCCGTCCGGTATTACAGTCTAAAACCGGGCGGCTTACGCCGCTCCGCTAACGAAAACGCCCCCAAATGGTCCCAAATCCGAGTGCAAATTACGTGGCATGGGGCTAGCACAATTCCGCTCATCTGTTTGATACCGTTCAACAAGCGGTCATGTGGACATGAATCTTGCAATTTTGTCGTCCATTCGCCTTCGCAGTCCGTTCGGCGCGAGCAACCATTGACCCTGCCGCATTCAATTCGGTACGATGTTTAGCTGCGAGACACTTCTTCAAGGGCAGAGGAGATACGAATGACGACGCAATGGACTTGGCGATCGCATTGTCTTTTTGCGGCATGTTTGGCCTCGCTGTTTTCCGCGACTTTGCTAGCGGGCGAGCAATCGCCGGCGGGCATGTTTCAGGACTTGGCAGATGCTCCCGGAGTGGGCGACTTTTTCGGAGGCAGCGGCGGGGCGGACGAGTTGACACTGACTGGCACGTTCAAAGTGCATCGCGGTCAGTCAGCGGGGGTCATTTCGATTCGGGCCTCGCTGGCGCCGCACTGGCACGTGTATGCGATAGACCAGCAAGGCGGTCCCGGACCGGCGAAGATCACGGTGCCCGCCTCCGCTCCGGTTCGAGTGACCGGTCCGTTTCAGCCGGACGAGCCGCCAGAGATCCGCACGGTCGAGGTGTTCGACGTGCCGTTGCGCGAGCACTACGACCAGGTGACGTGGTCGGCCCCGATCGAACTGGCTGCCAAAGCCGACGTAGAAAGCCTGGCGTTAGAGGTTGTGTTCTCGGGCCAGATTTGCAGCGACGAAGTGGGTTGCAAGCCGATTTTTGGCGAGAAAATCAAAGTCGCTTTTGGCGGTTTCCTCGACGCCGTGCCCGACGGTGCGGCTGGTCCAGCGATGCCCGTCGATGCCTCGGTTGCCGCTCCCGCGCCGTCAATCCCGAGCAGCGACGGGGGAACATCGGCGGCGGAAGCCGGTACGACGAGCGCCGCGGCGTCTCCGTCGCTGACCGACTTGCCCGTGTTTCGCGCCGACCGTGCGCAGGTCTCGTTCCGCGGATACGTCGAGCCGGCGACGGCGGCAACCGGAGGAACGTTTACGCTACGGGTCTCGGCGGCGCCCGACTCGGGGTGGCACTTGTACGCGTACGAGCCGCAAGATCCTGAGCAGGTGGCCAAGCCCACGTTGATCGCGTTGGATACACCAGCGGCGTGGAGGCTGGATGGCGTGGCGGCTTCACAGCCTCCGATCGTCAAGCCGGGCGAGGGCGACGATCCGGCGGTCAGCTATCACGAGGGCGATGTCACCTGGACCGCTCGGATCACCGTGTCGGCGTCCACGCCGCCGGGCGACTATGTGCTGGCCGGAATCGTGGGTTATCAAACCTGTACGGATACCTCGTGCGATCGCCCGCTGGGGGCCAGGTTCACTGCGAACGTAAAAGTTGGCGAGGCGGCGGGCGGCGGTTATGCGGCGTTGGCGTTCACGCCGGCGCGATATGCCGAAGCTGCACAATTGGCGGCCGTTCGCGCTGCGGGCTTGCCGGCGGCGGATGTTCCGTCGGCGGTGGCGTCCGAGGCGGGCCCCGAGGCGACCGCAATCGCGCCGGATTCCGGTTCGCCGACGTTGGACGCAGCGAACGGGCAAACGCCGCTGGGGCTGGTGCTGGTTTATGCTTTCCTGGGCGGTCTGGTCCTGAACATCATGCCCTGCGTGTTGCCGGTCATCGGCTTGAAAGTCATGGCCTTTGTCCAGCAAGCGGGGGAGAGCCGGGCCAAGGTTTTGGCGCTGAACATCTGGTACTCGCTGGGCCTGATGTCCGTGTTTCTGCTGTTGGCCACGTTGGCGACGGTTTGGAACGTTGGCTGGGGGCAGCAATTCAGCAGCGAGACCGTGACCATTACGCTGGCGGCGATCGTGTTTGCGATGGGCTTGAGTTTCCTGGGCGTTTGGCAGATGCCGATCCCCGGTTTCGTGGGCAGCGGGAGCGCGGTCGAGTTGGCGGAAAAAGAGGGTCCGGCGGGGGCCTTCATGAAGGGCATCCTCACGACCATCCTGGCCACGCCTTGCAGCGGCCCTGGCGTGGCCGTGGCGCTCGGCTACTGTACGGGCAAACCGGCCAGTGTCGTGTACATGATCTTTGCGATGGTCGGACTGGGCATGGCCAGCCCCTACCTGGTGATCGGCATGTTTCCCAAAGCCTTGCGTTTGCTGCCCAAGCCGGGAGCGTGGATGGAGCGATTCGAGCAGATCATGGGTCTGGTCCTGCTGGCAACGGTCATCTACTTGCTCAGTTTCACCGCTTGGGCCAACGTGCTGCCGGCCGTCACGCTGATGCTGGGCCTGGGCGCTGCCTGCTGGTGGATTGGTCAGATCCCATTCACGGCCGGATTTCTGGTCAAGGCGCGAGGCTGGCTGGGCGGAGTCGCCTTCGCCACGCTGTGCGGGCTGTTCGCGTTCACGGGTCAGACCACGATCGGCGACACCGAAGTGTATGGACTGCGCGGCGTCATGGAGCATCGGCTGGAGCGGTACGTCGCGCGGCAGGCGGCCTTGCACGGTCCCAGCGCCGACCTGTTGAATTCGCCGGAAATCACGCAGCACACCAGTGCCATCCGTTGGGTGCCGTTCAGCGAAGAACGATTGGCGACATTGACGGCAGCCAACCGCACGGTGCTGGTCGACTTTACCGCCGACTGGTGCTTGACGTGCAAAACGCTGGAAGCCACCGTGCTGGACACTCAGGAGGTCCGCGACGTGCTGCGAGCCAACGGCGTGGTCGCTTTGCAGGCCGACTGGACCGACGGCGATCCGGTGATCAGCCGAAGGCTCGAATCGCTGGGGGGCAAGCAGGTTCCCGTCATCGCCATCTTTCCGGCCGGCCGCGCCCAGCAGCCGATCGTCCTGTCGGGGTTTTACACCAAAGCGGTTTTGCTGGAGAAACTGCGGGACGCGGGCGCTTCGGTTGCAGCGCGGAATGGCCGAGGCGACAATGTTTCTCGTTGACAGGCAACCGACTTGGCGTCCCACTCCGCTGGCGAAAAGCAACTTTGTTGGAGTCCAGGTTTCAGTCTGTCCTCGGCGGGGTTTCGCCCCGTCTTCCAGCCCAAAGGTCGAACTGGCCTCTGACGCCGCGCCCCCTCGACCACTCACCCAGGAGCCCCCATGAATTTGAACGACCGCGCTTGGCGTTATTGCGACCGATTGCTCGAAACAGCCGATGAACTGCGTCTGCAAGTCGGTGTGTCGCCCCACGGCGTCCGCATCGTCGACTGTGGCGTCAAGGCGAGCGGGGGACTCCGCGCGGGACTGGCGTTGGCCGAAGTCTGTCTGGCGGATTTGGCCGAGGTGCGTCTGGTGCCGGGGCGGGCGGACGTCTGGCCGGGACCGGCGGTCCAAGTGTCCACGGACCAGCCGATTGCCGCTTGCATGGCTTCGCAATACGCCGGTTGGCAGATCGCCTCCGACGGCTACTTTGCGATGGGCTCCGGGCCGATGCGGGCGGCGCGCGGACGCGAGGAATTGTACGCCAGCATCGGCTGTCGGGAATCGGCTACGCACGCCGTGGGAGTGCTCGAGGCGGGCAAGTTGCCGCCGCCCGAGGTGGCCGAGCGAATCGCCGCTGATTGCGGCGTGACGCCCGACCGCTTGACATTGCTGGTCGCGCGGACCGCCAGTTTGGCAGGAACCCTCCAAGTGGTCGCGCGGACGGTGGAAACCTGCCTGCATAAACTGCATGAACTGGGGTTCGACTTGCCATGCATCCACAGCGGTTACGGCATCGCTCCACTGCCGCCGGTCGCCGCCGACGACTTGGTGGGCATCGGCCGAACCAACGATGCGGTGCTGTACGGCGGCGAAGTCACGTTGTGGGTGCGAGCCCTCGACGACCAGTTGCAGGAGATTGGTCCGCGGATTCCCAGCGATTCATCGGCCGATCACGGTCAGCCGTTCGGCAAGATCTTCGAGCGTTATGACCGTGACTTCTATCGCATCGACCCGCTGCTGTTCAGTCCAGCCGTGGTGACGCTGGTCAACGTTGCCAGCGGCCGAACGCACCGCTTCGGCCAGCTTTGTCCCGAAGTCATCCAACAATCGTTTTCCACCCCCGGGTGACTCATGCGACTGGCCGTCCTTGCTGCCGCCGACAGCTGGTATCTGAACGATTTACAGCGTGCCGCCGGCTCGCGCCATGAGGTCATCGGTGTGGCGTTCGACCGGATGACATCCTGTTTGGACGGCCACGGCCGCCGCGTGGAGGCCGGCGAGTTCATTCTGAATGAATTCGACGCTGTTATCGTGCGGACGATGCCGCCGGGATCGTTGGAACAGGTGGTGTTTCGCATGGACGCGCTGGGAACCTTGGCCGAGGCGGGGGTTGTGGTCATCAATCCGCCGCGGGCCATCGAGGCGGCGGTCGATAAATACTTGGCGTCTGCCAAGTTGCACGCGGCGGGCTTGCTGACGCCGCGAACCCTGGCCTGCCAGAGCTTGACCGACGCCTTGGCGGGTTTCCATGCTTTAGGGGGTGATGTTGTCGTCAAGCCGTTGTTCGGCGGCGAAGGCCGGGGAATCTTCCGTGTCCACGACGAATCGCTGGCTTGGCGCGTCTTCAGCACCCTAGCGCAATTGCGGTGCGTGATCTATCTTCAAGAGTACATCCCCCACAACGGCTTCGACCTGCGACTGCTGGTATTGGGCGAGCAGGTATTCGCCATGCGACGCGTGAACCCCGCGGATTGGCGGACCAACGTCAGTCGCGGGGCGCGCCCCGAACCGCTGGTTCCCCGCCGGGAATGGGTCGAGACGGCCCACCGCGCCGCCGCCGCCATCGGCGCTCCGTTTGCCGGTGTCGATATTCTGCCGGACAAAAACGGCCGGGATTTCGTACTGGAAGTCAACGGAGTCCCGGGCTGGAAGGCCCTATCCGCCACCTTGCAGGTTGATGTCGCAGCCCTGCTGCTGGACTATATTGAAACGTTGGTCCGTCAGCGCAGGTCGACAAGGGCCTGAGCAGCGGGTAGACTATGGCACCGCAGGGTGCGCGCTTTTGACACTGCGGAACGTCCCACCGAACAGGCCGGCTGCAACACGAAGGCCAATGCCCGTTGGCTGGGCGTTCAACGATTGTGCGGTAACGTTGGGGGTTGCCACAAGCCCCAGAGATGTTTCCAAGGTCCAACACTTGAATGAAAGGCGACGAGGAGATCATGCGGATTTGCCAAGTGACGGGGTTTGCAACAATGGTATTATGGGCGGCTGGCGTATCCGGTTTCGCAGCCGAGACGGTTGGATTATCGGCGACGGCTCCCGCCGAGGGCCGCGCCATCAAGACGGAACGCGGCTACATGACCGAGTACAAGGTCACGATTCCCGGAACGAGCGTCGTCTTCGAGATGGTTCCCATCCCCGGCGGCACGTTCAAGATGGGCAGCCCCGAAGACGAGGAAGGGCGCGAGGACAACGAAGGTCCGCAGTTTGAGGTCGAAGTCGCGCCGTTCTGGATGGGCAAGTTCGAGGTGACATGGGCCGAATACCGACTGTACTTGGCTTTGTACGGCATCTTCAAGGAATTCGAAACCCGCGGGGACCGCAAAGTCACCAAGGAAAATGAAATCGACTCGATCACGGCACCCACGGAATTGTACGACCCGAGTTACACGTTCGAGCACGGCGAAGATCCGCAATTGCCGGCCGTCACGATGACCCAGTACGCCGCCCGCCAGTACACCAAATGGATGAGCGGCATCACGGGCCAGTTCTATCGATTGCCGTCGGAAGCCGAGTGGGAGTACGCCTGCCGCGCCGGGACGCAGACGGCCTATCATTTTGGCGACGATGCGAGCCAATTGGAGGATTACGCCTGGTACTTTGAAAACTCGGACAGCAAGCCGCATCTGGTCGGCCAGAAGAAGCCGAACCCGTGGGGACTGTACGACATGCATGGCAACGTGGCCGAGTGGACGATCGACCAGGTGCTGGAGGACGGCTATCAGCGCTTTGCGGGCAAAACGGTAAAAACCGCGGACGCCTTGGTCTGGCCGACGGAATTGGTGCCGCGCGCGATCCGGGGCGGCCTGTGGGACGACGACGCCGAAGCCTGCCGCAGCGCCGCGCGGCTAAGTTCCAAGGAGAGCGAGTGGAAGACCGAGGATCCCAACTTGCCGCTCAGCCCCTGGTGGTTCACCGGCGATCCGACCCGTGGTATCGGTTTCCGGATCATCCGCCCGCTGACCGAGCCGGCTTTGCGAAAGGTCAAGGAGCGATACTGGGCTATCGACGACAGCGACACGCAAGATGGTGTCGACAACCGGATGAGCGAAGGCCGCGGCGGTCGCGGACTGGTCGACCCCGACCTGCCGGAGGCGATTAAGAAGCTGAGGGAGAGCCGATAGGGACGGCGAAAGACATGTTGTCTACGTTATTGCTGCTGGTGGCCGCGGCGATTTCCGCTGCGGACGACGAGCAACTTCAGCGGTTTCGGGAAATCCGCCCCGGGATGGGCTCGACGTTCGAGATCATCCTGTATGCCCCGGACGAGCAGACAGCGCAGCGGGCCTTGGACGCCGCGTTTGCCCGGATCGAACAGCTGAACGGAGTGTTTAGCGACTACGATTCGCAAAGCGAGGCCGGCCGTTTGAGCCACGCCTCGCCTATGCCGGAAGCGGTCCCCGTCAGCGACGACATGTTCGCCGTCCTCGACTACTCGGCTCAATTGAGCCGAGCGACGGATGGTGCGTTCGACATTACGGTGGGCCCCGTCAGCCGGCTGTGGCGGCGGGCTCGCAGGCAGAGACAGTTGCCGGCGGCGGACCGGTTGCAGGAAACGCTGGCGAGCGTCGGCTACCAGCACTTGGAATTGGACGCCGATGGCCGGAAAGCTCGGCTGACGGCGCCCGGGATGAGGCTGGACTTTGGCGGCGTGGCCGTCGGATTCGCAGTCGACGAAGCGTTGAAGGTGTTGAACCAGCTGGGATTGACGCGGGTTCTGGTCAACGGCAGTGGCGACATGGCCTTGGGCGATCCTCCGCCCGGCGAGACCGGCTGGCGGATCGGCGTGGCCCCGCTGGAGCCCGACCAGCCTCCCAGCCGCTTGCTGCGGTTGGCCCATTGCGGCGTGTCCACCTCCGGCGACGCCTGGCAGTATGTCGAGATCGACGGCCGCCGCTATTCGCATATCGTCGATCCCCAAACCGGCCTGGGTCTGACGACGCGGAGCAGCGTGACGGTGATCGCACCCGACGGGATGGCAGCAGACGCTTTGGCAACCGCCGTGAGCGTGCTAAGTGCCGAGCGAGGCCTGGCCTTGATCGAACGGACGTGCCAGGCCGCGTGCTTGATCGTTCGTGTCGAAGGCGAGAAACCGCAGACCGTCGAGTCTCGCGAGTGGAGGAAACACGAGATTCCTGTCCCGGCGCTGCCGGATTCAGCCCCTCCCGTTCCTTGAAATCCGTCTGCCTGAACGCTACGATAGGAGTTGTTTCGGGCATGCAGTGAGTCAAGTTTTTTTCCTCCCGCCTTTGCGTGTCGAGGCAAACCTCTGATGCGAAAACAGATCCTGGCATCTACCAACGCTCCCTCGCGGCGCGACTTTATCAAGGCGTCTTCGCTGCTGGTCGCCGGAGGCGCGGTCGGTGGCGGCTTGACCGTCGCGGGGGCGGCGCACGCTTATGGCAGCGACGAGATCCGGATCGGCTTGGTCGGCTGTGGCGGGCGCGGGACAGGCGCGGTGCAGCAGGCCCTGAACACGGCCAAGGATTCGGCGATCCGCCCCAACGGGCCGGTCAAGCTGGTCGCGATGGCCGATGTGTTCTCGGACCGGCTGCAATCTGCCTATCGCTCGCTCAAAGGCCAGCACGCCGACTTGGTCGACGTGCCGCCGGAGCGGCAGTTCAGCGGTTTGGACGCCTATCGGCAAGTCCTCGAGTGCGATTTGGACCTGGTGATCCTGGCCACGCCGCCTGGCTTTCGGCCGCTGCATTTCGAGGCCGCCGTCAACGCCGGCAAGCATGTGTTCATGGAAAAACCGCTGGCCACCGATCCGCCTGGTGTGCGGCGGTTGCTGGCTGCCAATGACGAAGCCAAGAAACGCGATCTGCTGGTCGCGGTCGGCCTGCAGCGGCACCACGAGAAGAAGTACCAGGAGACGATCCGCCGACTGTGGGACGGCGCGATCGGAGACATCGTCTGCTTGCGCGTCTATTGGAACGGCGGCGGCGTCTGGGTGCGGCCAAGGCAAGAGGCACAAACAGAACTCGAGTACCAGTTGCGAAATTGGTACTACTTCAACTGGATGGGCGGAGATCATATCGTTGAACAGCACATCCACAACTTGGATGTCGGCAACTGGCTGCTGAAAGATCATCCCGCCGAGTGCAATGGCATGGGCGGTCGCCAAGTCCGGACGGGCAAGGAGTACGGCGAGATCTACGACCACCACTTCTGCGAATTCACGTATGCCAACGGCGTCAAGATGTTCAGCCAGTGCCGGCATATCCGCAGTTGCTGGAACAGTGTGGCCGAGCACGCCCACGGCACCAGGGGCCACGCCGACATCAGCGGCGCCAAGATCTACGGAGCGGACGGCGAACTGATCTGGAACGGCAAAGGCGGTGGCGGCGGTCACCAGCAAGAACACTGCGACCTGTTCGCTGCGCTCCGCCAAGGCGAGATTTACAACGAAACCGAGTTCGGCGCGCACAGCACGATGACCGCGATCATGGGCCGCTTGGCCACCTATTCCGGCAAAGTGGTCAAATGGGACGATGCCCTGAACTCGAACGTCGCCCTGGCCGACGTGGACCGCCTGAACTCGTTCCAAGACGAAGCGCCGGTGAAACCGAACCCAGACGGGTTCTTTGTTACCGAAGAGCAGTACGAAATCGCCATGCCCGGCAAGACACGGGTGATGTAGGGCCGCTCTCGGCGCACGCACGCGTCGAGGACGCGTGCGATGGTGACGTGACTGCGAACTTCAGTCTAGCGAGGCGCTGGCGCGGTCCGAGGCCGGAACGTGTCCGATGGGGCGTCGCCGGTAGCCGAGGGCCGAGACATCGGAACGACTCGCCGATCAGGCACGTAGCCCATTCGATCCAGCAGCGAATCGAGTGTGATGGTTTCGATTCCCAGTCGTGTGGCTTCCCCCGTCATCGCGGTAAATCCATCGATCAGTTTCTGATTCGTCTTGTCGGTGGGACGATCCCCCTTGACCAGGAAGCGTGTGTCCCCTGTCAGGGTGCCGGCGATACTGCCGTCGTCCAACAGTTCGGCGTCGACCACGCCGCCGTTCATGGTGATTAACGCCTTGACCTGCGTCTGGTCGCTCTTGCCGTCTTTATCCATGTCCATCATGCCCGCCAAAGCAAACCGGACCTTTCGGCCTTTGCGGAAGGATGGCGAATAGATTTTGTCGCCCTTCATGATCGGATTGGCAAGTTCGTCCTCCAGGACGCGAGCTTCCGCCGAATGCGCATCCATGACCCGAGTGACCTCGATCCGTCCCTTGACCTTGCTCTTGGTGACGCCGGTTTCTTTCTGGTCAATGACGCTAAAGATCATTTGCCGGTCGATCCCGTCTGCCGAACCCAAGTCGATCCACACGGTGTTTGCCCGCGAATTCACCAGCGTCACCTCCCCGTCCGGCCGTTCGTAGGTGTCGCCGAAGCCAAGGTCTTGTTCCAGCCGGGCTCGCCGCTCTTTCTCCGATTCCAGCAGCGTGCTGACTTGGCTCAGCTGGCGAGCCATCTCCTCCTGCTTGGCTTGTGCCTCGCTGGTGGTCTTGGTGATCATCGCGTTCTTTTGCGGCAGGATCGCAGCGATCTTCGCGCTTTCCTCCGTGATTCTCGTCCGGTCCGCGTTGAAAGTCTCACGTTCCGAGGCGGCATCCGATTGGACGGCGGCCAACGACTGTTCCGCCTTCGCGGCCCGCGCAGCCTCGGCGCGGCGCACATTCTCGCGTTCTCGTTCGAGGTTCTTTGCCAACGCGTCGGCGTCGACCAAGTTCTTGTTCCGAGCGTTGATGGCGGTGATCAGATGTTCGGGCAAGGTGGTGTAACTAAGGTCCTGCCCCCCGTACCCGGCTCCGTACATCTTCATGTGTTTATCGTAGTCTGCCAGAATCTGTTCGATCTGTTTATTGCCTCCCAGCCCCTGCTTGATACTGTTCAATTCGGCTTCCGTCTTGCGCTCGTGGCCCAAGATGTGTTTGAGAATCTGGTTCTCGAATTGCAGTTTCATCGTGGTGTCCTTCTCGCGTTTGGCTTCCTCCGCCTTGGCGAGGTACCTCTGCACGTTCTCTTCCGCACGGCGGAAGTACAGATACGTGGTGACTGCCAACACCACGGTGACCATGACGAACAGGATCAGTGCTACCTGAAGCCCCTGACTTTCGCGGGATGCCATGACTAATGCTCCTTCGGCCGGGTAATCGGGCCGGGGAAAATATGCGAGACGGAACGTTTCATGCCGAAATCATCGTCCTATTCGCCAGCCGCACCACGGTTTATTCCGTCGGCGGCGATCTCCCCAAAAAGACCTAAGTCGAGTTTAGGGCACGGGATAAGCCGTGTCAATTAGAATTTTCCCCAGCCGGCCCTCCAGCCATCGTCAATCGCGACTCGACCGGAAAAAACGTTACGAGCGGCAAGTTGGCCCGGATTTGCTGAGGTTTTCCCGATGCTGTACAGCCAGGATGTCCTCCAATGTGCGGCGTTCGTAGCGTTCGGTCCGGCGAGGAAGTCAAACATTGCCCTCGACGACGGCAGCACCGTCTGCTGGGCAACCTTCCCCTTCGGACGGACGATCGGAACCAGCCGAAACAGCTTTCGAGGGACAGACGTACGAAGGCGGGCTTGAGGTCGCCTGGTTCCTGGTCAAGAGTGTCGCGTTGACTTTGGCCTTGACTGTGCGACGGTCCAGTTGCAGTTGCCGGGCGGCCGCTTCGTAGCTGCCGGTTCGTGTGTAGACCAACGTGCAGTACCAGCAGAGCAACTGGTCCGCTGTCCACTGCCCCTCCCGGATAGCCGTGCTGAACTCGGCCAACGGATCATCCGGCGAACTCGGACGGCGCCGTGGCGGCCGGTATTCCTTACGGATCAGCACGTTCCGCAGGCACTGTTCCAACTCCCGAACGTTGCCGGGCCAGTCGTAGTCCAGTCCCAGATGCTGCTCGATCCACATTTCCACTTCGGCTGCCAGTGACGGCCCCTCCTCACCCACCATGCGTTGCGAAAGGTGCAGGACGAGCTGATGCAATTCGCCCGGATCTGCCGCAATCCGCTGCCGCAACGAGGGGACGTGAACGAGATCCGAGCACAGCCGATAATACAGGTCCTGGCGGAAACGCCCCGTCTGCATCTCCTCGGCCAGGTCCCGGTTCGTGGCGGCCAGAATCTTGCCCTCGAACCGCCGCGTGTCGGTTTCCCCCAGCCGGCTGAACGTGCGTTCTTGCAGCACACGCAGCAGCTTGACTTGGATCGCCGCTTCGAGTTCACCGATTTCATCCAGGAACACCGTCCCGTGCGGCGGGCAGACTTCCAGCCAGCCGGTACGGTCGCTGACAGCGCCGGTGAACGCGCCACGCTGGTGGCCGAACAGTTCCGATTCGATCAACGTCGGGCTCATGGCCGACAGGCTGATCGGGAAGAACGATTCCGTACTGTCGGCGTGAAATCTCCGTCGCGCGACGTCGAACGGCACGTAGCGCGACAGTCCAATGGCTCGCGCTACCAACTCCTTGCCCGTCCCGGACGGTCCCGTCACCAACGTGGTGTAATCGGCCATGCGGTTGAACAACACCCGGCCGTAACGGCGCATGTCGTGCGTGAAGATGGACTGCCAGACGGCCGCTCGCAAGGCGACGGTGGGCGGCGAAAGGCCAATGATAAAACGAGAAATGTTGTCGAACGCGCGGCGCAGTTGGAAGAAGCAGGCAAATAGATGAGGCCACGTCGCCGACAATGGCCGCAGGCTGCCGCCAAACATCAGGTAGGATTCCCCCTCGCCGACCAGTTCTCGATAAACCTTGCCGATCCGGTGCGGTACATCCGCCGCAGCCGCAGCGGCCGTGGCTGCCGAAATTTGGTCTCGAAAGCGGTGGAACAGGACAAACAGCAGCAGATCCTCGTGTAACTGCCGCTCATCCCCTTCCAGCAGATCGGCCGACGAAACGCGTTGTCGGACCGCTGCCAGAACCGCTTCGCCACGATTCGTCAGTCGAGCGACGTTTGGCGACAGCTCTTGTTCCGGATCGAGATTCCAGTCCGCGTATCGCTCGTCGAACTCGTCCCCCAAAGCCGCTCGCTCCCAGGCAATCCGTTCCGGCAAGAAAGGATTGCAGAACGCCAGCCGAGCGATCGCTTCCGAAAACCGCCGTTCCGCCGTCGTGAACACGCTCATGACAATGCCTCCAAAATCCTGGGCCATTCACTCAGTGTACGCCGACCGGACAATGAATGTCCAGTCGCAATCCAGCGGCAACCGCTAGGTGGTGCCTGGTGGCGCCGAAAACCGCGTCTTTCGGCGTTTGGATAAGAAAAAAGAGTTGCCTCATCAAACACGCAAAAACCCGCGAAAAACAGGCTTCTCCGCGTCGACACGTCGCCGAATTCGGTACGTCCCCATCGCCGGATTGCCCGACTGGCACGCCATGTGAAATGGGTGGTTCCCGGTGAACGAAGTTTGGTCCCAATTCAAGTCCAACGAGAGGAGTCAATGATGAACCAACGACACGTACCCCAATGGTGCCAACGCCTGATCGCACCTTGCCTGGCAGTGGCAGTTCTGAGCACCGTCCTTGCCCATTCCGCCCGTGCGGCCGGTCTGCTGATCGCCGACAACGGCTTCGGCGGTGTGCTCGAGATCAAGGTGCAGGATGTCAAGGTCGCCATCAACAACGGCATTGCAGTGACCGAGGTCGAGCAAGTATTCCTGAACACGGAGAACCGCGTGGTGGAGGCTCTGTACACCTTTCCGGTTCCGAAAGGCGCTTCGGTTTCCAATTTCAGCATGTGGATTGGCGGCAAAGAGATGACCGGCGAAGTTGTCGAGAAGCAGCGTGCGCGGCAGATCTACGAAAGCTACAAGCAAACCCGCCGCGACCCGGGACTGCTGGAGCAGGTGGACTACAAGCGGTTTGAGATGCGGGTCTTTCCGATTGCCGCCGGCGCCGAGCAACGCGTGAAAATCACGTATGCGCAGGAACTGGACTACGACCATGACACGGCGACCTACGTCTACCCCTTGGCGAGCGTCACGACGGCCAAGGTGGACCAGCGGACCCGCGGCCGGTTTGCGTTGTCGCTGGAGGCCAGAAGCGAGGTGCCCATCGTCGCCATGAAGAGCCCTTCGCACGGCGACGAATTCGTCGTGGCTCAACATGCCGCGAATTACTGGCAGGCCAGCTTGGAGACCCGTGAGGGAGATCTGAGCCGCGATTTGGTGATCGTTTACCAGATGGAGCGGGCACGGACCGGCCTGGACCTGATCGCCTCCAAACATGCGGGCGAGGATGGCTATTTCCTGCTGACGCTGACGGCCGGCAAAGAACTGGATGGCCCCACCGGCGGCAGCGATTACGTGTTCGTGCTGGATGCTTCGGGAAGCATGGCTGACGACGGGAAACTGAGTCTGTCTCGGGGCTCGATCGAGCGATTCGTCTCCGCCCTGGACGACAACGACCGTTTCGAGTTGCTCGCGTTCAACATCACGTCACGGCCCTTGTTCGGCAGTCTGCAGGCGGCTGCGGCGGAAGCCAAGACCCAAGCCGAACAGTTCCTGCGTGCTCAACGGGCCATGGGGGGCACCGTGTTGCGGCCCGCCGTCGAAGCCGCCTATCGCTACCGCCGGGAAGATCGTCCGCTGAACGTGGTGATCCTGTCCGACGGCATGACGGAACCCCAAGAACAGGCCGAACTGGTGCGGTTAATGGCTCAGCGGCCGACGAATGTCACGGTCTACTGTGTGGGCGTTGGCAACGAGGTAAATCGTCCCCTGCTGACGCAATTGGCCCACGACGCGGGCGGCCTGGCGGCATTCGTCTCGGCCGGCGATGATTTCGAACGGCAGGCGCAAGCCTTTCGACGCAAGCTGATGCGTCCCGCCGCCAAACGGGTGAAGCTGACGTTCCAAGGTGGCGACGTGTATGACCTGGAACCGCCCACGTTGCCCAATCTGTATTACGGCCAGCCGATTCGGCTGTACGGCCGCTATCGCGCAAGTGGTCCGAGCCAAGTCCGGGTTCAAGCCGAGATTCTGGGCAGCCCGTTGGATCAGACCATCGATCTGGAGTTGCCAGCCTCCGACGGAGCCAACCCGCAGATCGATCGCATGTGGGCCTCGCATCGCGTCCAACGTCTGATGGACGAGGACCGCGCGGCGGGTACCAGTTCGCAGGTGTCCGAGATCGTACGGCTGTGCGAAGGCTATTCGATCGTCAGCGAATACGCTTCGTTCATCGTGCTGGAAAATGACGCGGAGTACCAACGCTGGCAGATTGAACGCCGCAATGCGACTCGCATCCAACGCGACCTCGCGGCGCAGCTGGCTTTGCGACAGCAGTTGGACCAACTCCGTCAGCAGGCCGCCGATCGAATCGGCCCCGAAGTGGCGTCCACCGCCAGTTCGGCAACTCCCACCGCTACGGGCGCGCCCCCCCCGGCCCCCCGTGCCAACGCAGCTGGCCAAAGGCTGGTCGGTGCTCCCATGACGGCGCCGTCACCCTCGCCACGAAACCAAGACATCCAGGTGCCGAACTTCGGCGGCGGCGGTGGGGGTGGTGGCGGCGGTGCGGTGGATCCGCTGACGGTGCTGCTGGGCCTCGGACTGGCCGGTTTGGGCTACGCGGCCCGTCGGAGCAAGATCGTTGGCAAGTCCCTGTAGCTGCTAACGACAATGGTAGCGGGTTCGAAACAGACGAGGGCGGGAGTCTTGTTTGTCGGCAGCGATCCGGCCGCGGGGCAGGACCGTGAGGCCGAAATGGACTCCCGCCCCTGTTCCGCCGATTCGGTTCAAAGGACCCTCTCATGCGACCTGCAACAGAAAATCCCCGGGGGCTTGCCGCTCGTGACATCGTGATCACGGCCTGCGTCGCCTTGGCGGTCGTGGCCATTCCGCTGGTTCCCGGCGGGACCCGTTGGCTGCAGTTCGACCGCCTGGCGATCTCGGACGGCCAATGGTGGCGGATGCTGACAGGGCATCTGACGCACTGGAACCTGGACCATCTGGTTTGGGACTTGCTGATGTTCGTGGTCTTGGGGACGATCGTTGAAAAGCTATCGCGGACCCGATTCGTCCTGCTCTGCCTGGTATCCGCCCTCAGCATCTCCCTGATGGTTTTACTTGGCCAGCCGGACTTGTCGACCTACCGCGGTCTAAGCGGCATCGACACGGCCCTGTTTGTCTATCTGGCGTGTGTCCAGCTGGCCAACGCATGGCACCAGCGGCGCTGGGCTCAAGGGCTCCTGTTCACGGCCCTGCTCACTGGATTTGGAGGCAAGCTGTTTTACGAATTGGTCTTTGATCGCACGCTGTTTGTGGACTCCGAGACGGCAGGATTTGTTGTGGTGGTCATGGCGCACGCGGTCGGTGCGGCGGTCGGTGCGAGTCTCGGAGTAGCCCTCGTCCACCACGTTCCGGGCCAAACGGTGCCCCGGAGGCGGGGAGACTGGCTGATCATGCGGCCGATCCGGCAGTCGCATGCCTTCGCAGACCAGACGCCTGGTTCGCTGCCCGTCGTGGTGGCTGTATCCGTCCACGATCAGTACTCCAAGATCACGTCGTGCCCTCCTGCCAGTACCGCTGCAGCCGGGCAAATTCATCGAACATGATTTGGGGAACCTCCGGGCGGACTCCGAGTGCCTCCCACGCGCCGTAGTCGAACGCGATCAAGCCGCCGGTCGGCGTGCCCCAGTGGCGGACCAGCAGCCGCGCTTCCTCGCGGATCTCCTCCTCGACGCCGCGCGGCAGCGTGGATTGGATGTCCACGGTGGCCAGGAAACACACTTGGCCGCGAAACTGCTCGCCGAATTCAACCAATCCGTAGGAACGCGACTGCTGCATGTTCAGCACGTCGACGCCCAGTTCGATCAGCGTCGGCACGAACAGGTTAATACGCCCGCAGCTGTGAAGGATCACGTGCCAGCCGCAGGCGTGAATCGCATCGAAGATGATCTTGTATCGCGGGACAAAGAAATCCCGCAGGATGTTCAAACCCGCGAACGTGCCTTCCTGGGTTCCCCAATCGTCGGCGACGAACAGCGCGTCGATGCGGTCACCGAACCGGCGATGCAGTTCCTCGACCTGCCGGATCTTGAAGTCGACGATCATGTCCAGCACGCGGTGGACGTTTTGGGGTTCGAGGTAGAAATCCTCCAGCGATTCCGCAAATCCGCGCAGTTTGTGCAGCCGCGAGAACAGCAGCGAATGCGCGGTCAGGCAGACGTAGCGATCGTCGGCCTCGTCCAGCAACGGCCCTAACCGCTGATAGTAAAACGGGTTTCGCGGATCGGGCGGGCGATACGCGTTCAGGGCCGACCAGTCGGCCAGCGGACAAGCCGTTACCTGGCCCATGTTCTTCAAGTCCGTCGCGCTCCAGCCGCAACCCCAATCATCCGGCATCGCGTTGTCAAAGAACCAGCCGGCCTGAGCTCGATCCAGTTCCCAGAGGTTGTAGACATCGTCGGGGAACTCCCGCCGTTTGTGGTTCCAATGCTGCCAGAACGGCAGACGCGGCGGAGCGCGGAACTCGATCGCGCGGCGGACGATTTCGCGGCGGTGCATGAGGGGCCTCGTGATTTCACTCTGCGACAATCGGATTACGATCGTTCGCCCAGCGGCAACGTCACCGCTCGGCCGCCTTCCGCCAGCGACCGGTCGATCGCCAAGCAGATTTCATGGCTGCGGAACGCATCCGCCATGTTGCAGTGCGACTCGCGGTCCTGCAGGATGCAATCTACGAAATGGTTGATCTCGCCGTCGAACGGATGGTGCGTCACATCGCCCGAGTCCGGCAGGATCGTGGGGATCGTGGTCCAGCCGGTCTGGCCCGGCAGCAGCCGCTTCGACCACAGCCGATTGTCGCGGATGGTTCCCTCCGTGCCCGCCAAGTCCATATTGAACTGGTACGGCACTTCGCAGTCCAGCAGCACCGACGTCTTGCCGATGATCCCGCTGCGAAATCGCAGCACCGCAACCACGTTCGCCGGATATTCAAACAGACCTCGCTCGTTGTTCGCCACGGCGGTGACTTCGACCACTTCGTCGCCTGTCAGCCAACGCAACGTATCGATCGCGTGGCAGCCGACCAGCAGCATCGCGCTGCCGCCGGTCTGCTTGCGGCTGTGCAACTGCCAGGCGTGATGCGTGGGCCGCATCCGGTGCCAGTAGTCGACCTCGGCATAGACCAGTTGCCCGATCGCCCCGCTGCCGACCAGCGACTTGATCGTTTCCACCGCCGGGTTCCAGCGGAGCACGAACCCCGCCACGCTCTTAACCTGGGTCTCGGCTACCGCGTCCCGCAGGGCTCGATTCTCGTCCATCGTCAAGGCGATCGGCTTTTCGACCAGCAGATGCTTGCCGGCCCGCGCTGCGGCAATGCCCTGCGCGGCGTGAAAGGGGCTGGGACTGGTGATGTCGACCACGTCGACCTGCGAGTCGTCCAGTACCTGCCGGTAATCGTCGCGGACGTCGCAATCCAAACGAAACTCCGCCGCGAAACGCTGCGCCCGCGCGCGATCGACGTCGCTGACGGAGACGATCCGCGCGTGCGCGCTCTTCAGCCAACTGGCGGCATGGGCGTGGGCCACCCAGCCCGCGCCGTGGATCGCGATTCCCAGTGTCCGGTCTGTCACGGTATCGTCTCCCTGATGCATGTCTCGTCGTTCCGGATCAGCATACCTCAACGGCATCCTGCCCGCAACGAGCCGAGTCGTTCGTCCGCTTGGTGGACGCTTTATTCTCGACCGCATCAAGCAACTCGCGCCCCAACATCCCCAGTGTCAGAACCAGGAACCGTTTGCCGCGGTGCTGAAGGGGGGACACGAAAGCGGCGTTGGCCGGGGGCCCGTCCGCACTGCTGGAACTGGCGATGGCGACGCACGCCGAGGTCACGACCGAAGAAGCCGAAGTCACGACCGAAGAATTCCAGCAGATCGCCCGTGACGGGATCTCGACTTTTCGGCACCCCCAGACCGGGAAACTGCTGACCGAGATGGCTCAACAGCTCCTAGAACGCGCCCGCCAGCGGAACGTCGATCGTAATCTGCTGGTAGCCGGGGATGAGCACGCCTACGGACTTGCCGTCGCCCAACGGTGAATGGGCGTAGACCAGCCAGTGCCGCTGGGGGCGGTTCCTTGCACCAGCGCAAGCGACGAGACCGGCAGCGCAGGGGTCAGGCTCCAAGGCCGCGCCGGGGCGAGATTCGTGTCCAGCAGGAACCAACGGTCCACCGCTTGATACTCGGCCGGAATCCCGGCCTGGTACGGATGCGGACCGAGCAGCAGGAGTGTCAGCATGACACCGGCCACCACTTGCAGGCACATCGGGCGGGTTCCTTCTTCGTCAGCGTGTTCTGTTCATCGGCATTCCAAATGCAATCGCCGCCGTACGTTTCACCGCTGGAAACGGATTCTCCCGGCGAAGATTGAAAATCGAAGCCCGCGACCTCGGCCAGCGTGGCTCTGCTGAGCTTGGTAGGCCGTCAGTTTCTTCTGGCCGACCAGGAGCCGAACCAACTGCTCGGCATCCTGGGGTTGCTGATCCACGGGCAGCGAGTCGATCAGGGTTCGAACGTCCTCGGCCGGCAGCAGGCCACTGGCGACGATCTGCTACACGAATTGGTCCACGGTTATCATGGCATGGGGATCTAACCGGCTTTCTCACCAGCGCCTCGTCCTTTGCAGAAGGTTCTTACCTGGTTCCTTCCTCCGCCAAGCGACTGTAGTACTCCTCGATCAATCGTTCGTACTTGGGCAAGAACTCTTCGATGAGGCCGCTTTGCATCTGGTCGCGGATCTTGGGTGGCAAGTGTCCCCAGACCTGTCTGAGCAGGATCTGAAGCCGCGCCAATTCTTCGCGGTCCGAAGCGGTACCTTCGGTACGATCCGTACTTTCCTTGGCCGGCTGACTCGCTCCCGTGTTCTCGCCGCTGCCTGCGCGGCTCTTGCCGTCGGGTTTGGCGCCGGGTTTCGCCGGCGACGAGGCGCCGCTCTGAGCACCTTGGCACTGCTTGTTCAACTCCACGATCAGCTGCTCCAAATCCCGAATCACCTGCTGCTGGACGCTTTGCGTTTCTTGCGACGTCACCTGGCGGCCGATCAAGCTCTCGGCCAGTCGCATGCGGCGGCCGATCGTGACGAGGAGATCCTCGGAGGGTTGGCCCAGATCTTCGCCGGCGCCGAGTTGCTCCCGCCGCAGTGGGTCGAGGTCCGCGGGGCCGTCGGCGGGCATCTCGGTCGGTTTGCTGGCCCGCGGCGGCGCACCTTCCGGCTTGGCGGGGATGCCCAGATCCCGAAGCAGCGCGTTGTCCAAGCTGTTCTGGAGCCGTTCGTCCGTCGCCGGTTTCGCAGCCGGCCGCGGCGACTCGGCAGCCCCGGCAACGGGCAGCGCGGCGTTCGTCGCGGTCAACCAGATCGGCACCCCCAGCAAACTCCACGTCAGGCGTCGCAACGAGAATAAAGGAATCATGTCGCATCAACCTCTCGGATCATGGGGGCGCCGGACGGTCTTGCGATCTGCCACGCCATTGTTCCTCGGCCGCACTGCTTCGGTAGTACCGCGGATTCAACGTCCACAGATCGTGGCGTGTTCCGGACTGATATTCAACATAGGCCAGCCGTCCGACCGTCGCCGCTTGGGGCGTCCAATGCGAGGCCGCGATGACTTGGACCTCCGCCGGAATCCGGTCGCAAAGTCGCGCCAGCCCGGGTCCGGTAACCGCCGTGCCGGGTGACAATTCGGCCAACCACTGGTCGACATCCACGATTCGCGGTTGCGAAGCCTCGGTCAGTTCGTCGTCTCGACGATGAAAATCGGCGACAAACAACTGCTGCCGCTGGGCGTCCAGCACAGCGCTGATGAAACCCGCCTGCGTCGGCGCCTGCCGAGCGATGACCGTCAGCGTGTGGATCCCGAACACCTCGGCGCCCACCGCATAGGCAAAGGTTTTGGCGGCGGTTACGCCAACTCGCAAGCCGGTAAACGAGCCGGGCCCGACCGCGACGGCCACCAACTGCACGTCCTGAGGACGCCAGAGAACGCTGTGCAACTGGTCGGCAATCGCCGGCGCGAAACACTGCGCGGTGCGTCGAGTCCGGTCCATCGTCAACTGGCCGAGGATGCGTTCACCCTCCAAGACCGCCACGGAGGCATCCAGGGTCGAGGTTTCCAGAGCCAGAATTCGCAGGGCCATTCCCGTTACCTTCTTGACTTTCCTACAACGAACCGTCAATGCGATCGCTTGGACCACACCCAGGAGTCGCGGCTGCCGACTTATCGCGTCAGACCCTCCCAGGCCCCGATCAACAGATTCGAGGCCCGGTCGATTTCTTCTTCCGAGGTGAACCAACCTACACTCAACCGCATCGTTCCCCGCGCATCGTCTGGGTCCAGGCCGATCGCAGCCAGCGTTGCGGACATGCTCGACGCGTTGCTGTGACAAGCGGAGCCTGTCGAGGCGCACAGATCGGGTAGCCGGGCGAGTATCTCGGCGGCCGAAACATCCGGGAAATTGACACTGAGCGTATTGGGCAGCCGGGCTGCGTCTTGGCCGTTGATGGTCAGCCGCGAGCCGATCGCTTGAAGCAGTTGCGTAGCCAGGCGGTCGCGCAACATCTGCAGTCGCTGCGAGGATTCCTCCAGGCTGCGGAACGCCAACATGCAGGCTTGTCCCAGTCCGACGATATAGGCCACGTTCTCCGTGCCCGGGCGAAGTCCCGTTTCATGTCCCGCGCCGTGCAGCACCGGTTCGAGTCGCACGCCCCGCCGCACGTACAGCGCGCCGATACCTTTGGGAGCGTACAGCTTGTGACCCGCGAAACTCAACAGATCCACCCCCAACTCGTCCACAAAGGCAGCGATCTTGCCCACGGTTTGCGCGGCGTCGGTGTGCAACAGCACCTGGTGGTCCCGGCAGATTTGCGAGATCTCGCGCAAGGGCTGGATGACCCCGATTTCGTTGTTGGCATGCATGATACTGACCAGTCGCGTATCGGGCCGCATCGCCGCAGCGACTTTGGCCGGATGAACGACGCCCTGCGAATCGCATTCGACGACGGTCAGCTCGAACCCCAACCGCTGCAGATGCCTCGCGGGCTCGACCACCGCCGGATGCTCGATGGCCGAAATGATCAGGTGTCCGGCCACGCCGGGAACGCCTTGCATCATGGTGCCGCAAATCGCCAGGTTATTGCTCTCGGTGCCGCCGGAGGTGAACACGATCTCGTCCCGATCGGCCCCCAACAGGGCCGCGACTTTTGCCCGCGCGTCCTCCATCGCTTCGCGGCAGGCTCGGCCCAAGGCGTGACTGCTGGACGGGTTCCCGTAGTGCTCCTTGAGGAAGGGTTCGAGTGCCTCGAACACGCTCGGAGCGACCGGCGTCGTTGCGTTGTAATCCAAATAGATGAGTCGCATGTCGATTTGCTCGTCCAAGTCCCCTGATCCAGCCGAATTTCTTACCTGATGTTATCGTATCAGGATTGCCCGGCGCTCGAAAGTGCCGCTGGGCAGCAGTTCTGGGCAGGGGTTCCCCCGAACGCCAATCGCCGAAACGTTACCTTTTATCTACCAGCCCGTTCAAGTTTTGGCGACATCAAGTTCTGGCGGCCCCCTTGCATCGGCCGGGGAAAATCGCGACGATGCCAGGGACGAATGGCACGAGGTTCGGCGGCAAAGCCGCTTCTCGTGACCCGAAGCGTAAGCGAGGGCAAACCGTTTGCCGAGCTCATTCCTTGCTTACGCTTCGGGTTACAACGGCGGCAACCCCGCCAACACGCTTCACCTCGTGCCATTCATGCCAGGGACTGTCGCGACGAGGAGCACCAACGTGGACATGGGTTTGACGGATAAAGTCGTCCTGGTAACCGGCGGCTCGCGGGGGCTGGGCAGGACCATCTGCGAGATGCTGGCGGAAGAGGGGGCGCGGGTCGCCGTCAATTACCGCAGCCGCCGGGAGGAAGCCGAGGCGGTGGCGAGCGGCATCCAAACGCGATTTGGCCGTCCCGCCGCTGCCGTGTACGGCGATGTCTCGCTGGAATCGGACGTGATTCGAATGTTCGACCAGACGGAGCGGGAACTGGGGTCCGTCGATGCCCTGGTGAACAACGCTGCAGTCTGTCCGGTGGGGCCGACGACCGACCTGGCCGTCGAGGATTTTCATCAGGCTTTGCAGGTGAACATGACGGGTACTTTCTTGGCCAGTCGCGAATTGGTTCGCCGTTTGGCGGCGGCCGGACGGCACGGTCAGATTGTCAACATCTCGTCCCAAGCGGCTTTTCGCGGTTCGCAATCCGGCAAGACCGCCTATGATGCCAGTAAGGCTGGAATCATCGGATTTACCATCTCGCTGGCCCGCGAAGTGGCCGCCCGCGGAATCAATGTAAACTGCGTGGCTCCCGGCTTGATGTACACCGAAATGGTTGCGGCGGCGATCGACGCCGAACCGGAGCGGTTCCAGCAGCGCGTGCCGCTGGGTCGGATCGGCCGAACCGAAGAGATCGCGGGCATGGTGGTGTTTCTCTGCTCCCATCGCGCCAGCTATATGACCGGCGCGACCGTAGACGTCAGCGGCGGATTGGCGATGCACTAGCTAGATCGGTGAAAGCGATGGCGGATTCCTCGCGCGATAACCCAGTCGTTTCCCCTGTCCCTGTGAGCCCGTTCGACGCCTATCAGAGTCCGCCGCCCCTCGAGGCCGGGCGATCGCAAGGGTCGAAATCGGCGACTCAGACCGGCTGGATCAAGCCGGTTTGCATTGTCGCGATCGTCTTGGGAGGCTTGGGCTTGGGCAGCGTCCTGCTGGGTGCTGTTGGACTGTGGGCCGGTCAACAGATGCAAGCGGCGTTCCCTGTGGGCAACCAACCGGGCGTGCCCAAGCGGATGCAGGAACTGCAACGAGACATGCAGCGCGAGATGCAGGCCGTCCAGGACCGGTTTTGGACCATCAACGCCAGCCTGCTGGGCGTCCATGCCCTCGTCGCAGTCGGACTTGTCGCCGGGGGCATTCAATCGCTGCGACGAATCGCTGGGGGCCGAAACCTGCTCGTCGCCGCCTGCCTGGCAGCGATCGCGTTTGAAACGGCCCGCGGCACGGTGCAATCGCTGATTCAGGTTCAGGTCATGTCCGTGATGGGGCGGTTCTTGCAGGAGATGATGCAGATTTCCATGAACGAAGCGGCCGAGGCTGCCGAGTGGGTCGCGTGGGGTGCGCGAGCGGCCATGGTCGTCGGTGTGGTGATGACGCTCGTCTGGATTCTCGCCAAGGTAGTGTTCTACAGCATCGCAGTATGGTATCTTCGCAAGCCAGCGGTGTGTCAGTACCTGGACGTCGCTCGGGCGCCGGACGCGTTTGGCTGATTGTCTTTCCGCCAGCGTGCTGTGCCGGAACCCGGTGGTTCGCCAGTCGGGGAACTTGGGGCGTGGCCGCTTACAGGCAAAACAACAGTGGAGTTTCGGTGGATTCGTGGATCGTTATGAACATCCCATTTTCGAACCGCGTCGCTGTCTATACCGGGACGTTTGATCCCATTACGCTCGGCCACCTGAACGTCATCCAGCGCGGCGCCGGCCTGTTCGACTCCCTGATCGTGGGCGTCGGCGTGAATACCAAGAAAGAGCCTTTGTTTCCCGCGGATGAACGAGTGGACTTGGTGCGCCGCGTGTGTCGGCCCTTGGGCAACGTGGAGATCCGCACCTTCAGCGGATTGGCGGTCGAGTTCGTTCGGCAATGCCGCGCCCGCGTGATGATTCGCGGGGTGCGGCCGCTGACGGACATCGCCGCCGAGTTCACGATGATGCTGGCGAACAAGCAGCTGGATCCGGACATCGAAACGATCTTCCTGATGGCCGACGAAGAGTATTCGCACGTCTCCAGTTCGCTGATCAAAGAGATCGCGCCGCTGGCCACAGACAAGATGCTGCTGCGTTTCCTGCCACCGGAGATCCTGCCGGATCTGCGGCGGCGGCTGCACTCGCCGCCGGACCGGCAGACGTAACACTCGCCTGGCTCAGCGTCGGATCATCGTGAAAACGCACTGTGCGACCGCTCGCGGTAACCGTCGGCAAAGCCCAGTAAAGGCTCAGCGTCGGACCATCTTGAAAGCGCACTGTGCGCCCCAGCCGCCGAAGATCGCCAAGTGGATGTACAGCATCGCCATCGACTCGAGGTAGCAGGCGTTCTTCAGCGGCCCCGCATCGACCGGTTCCATGTCCAGATCGAGGGTCAGTCGGCGGACGACGTCTTTGGCTGCATCGTCGTCACCACAGTAGAACATCGACGCCTGTTGGTTCCCGTACTCGGCGTCGACCATCGTCGCATCGCTGACCGTATTGAACGCCTTGACCACCCGCGCCCCCGGTGCCCAAGCGGCGATCTCTTCGGCCGCAGACGGCGCCGCGCCCAACATCAACCCCGAGAAATCCGGCTTGATCGGATTGATACAGTCCAGCAGGATTTTGCCGTCCAACGGCCCCAGCAATCCGACGACCTCGCGCGTCACGTTCCAGGGGATGGCCAGCAGAATCACTTGGCTCGTTGCCGCCGCCTCGCCAACGCTAACGGCTGCCGCCCCCGGCCCGGTTTTTTCCAGGACGGTGCGGACTTCCAAGCTGTCCGCTTCCCGCACTCCGTACACCACTCGATGGCCCTTACCGGCCCACCGCGGTCCCAAGGCCCCACCCACGCGTCCTGTTCCCAAAACGGCAATGTCCATGTCCAAGATTTCCTTGTTTCGTACAAATCTGCTGTGGAAAACCTCGATTTTCCCCATTCTTGCCGATTCGGCAAGTGGCTAAGGACCGGCGCATCGATAACGGTCTCGCGCCCCCAAGGCAAGCGGACGGTTGATTTCGACGGTTGATTTCGTCGCACCAACGGGCCGCCCAGCCTGTTTCCCCGACGCAAACCGTTGTAATCCCAGCTGGGCTTACGGCCAAAAGACCAACAGCAGCAGGCCGCACAGCAGGACGATGCCGAACGCGGCCGACACGCGGCGCAGCAGGCGGCGATGTCCCAGCGCGGCGACGGCCGCGCCTTTGAACGCCACGTTGGACAGCGAGGCCAGCAGGATCATCCGCCAACCGGTATGCACGTCCAACTCGCCGCGTTTGATCAATTGTGCCGTCGACAGCGTGATCGCGTCCATGTCGGTCAGCCCGGAAATCACGGCCACCACGTACAGCCCGCGGTCGCCGAACCATTGTCGTCCAGCCGCCACGGCGAACAGGATGGCCGCGTACAGCAGGCCGAAGATGACGGCTGGTCCCAGCTGCGACGGGTCATCGTCCAACGGCACGTGTTCCGATTCGCTGCCGCGCAGCCCGTACAGCACCGCGGCCGATACGCCCATCACCCCCATGACGACCAGCAGCGGCGGAGCGATTGCGGACAGCAATTCGGGCGCGACGATCACGACTTCGAAAATCACGCGGCCGAAGACGATGGTCGAGGCCGTCACGATGACGAACGCCGCCAAACCGACCGCCTCCTCCGTGTGCCGAGTCCGCCGGGCGTAGCTGATCGTCGTCGCGGTGCTGGAGATCATCCCTCCCAAGACGCCGCCCAGCAGCGTGCCCGCTCGAGCGCCGAAGAACTTGTAGGCGATGTAGCCGCCGAGACTGATCCCCACGATCAGCACGACCATCAGCCAGATCTCGAATGGATTGAGCACGCCGTAGGGACCGTAGCCGTGATTCGGCAGGATCGGCAGGATCACCAAGGCGATCAGCACCAGGTTAAAAATCGCGCGGATATCCGCTTCGCTGAAACGTCCTACCAGCGTGTGCAACGGTTGCTTCCATTGCAGCAGGACCGCGACACCGCCGCCGATGATCAAACCCAACGTCGTCTGCCCGTAGGCCAACGTCACGCCTACGGCATACATCACCAGCGCGGCGACTTCGGTGGTCAAGCCCAACTCTTCCTGCCGGCCCAGGAACGCCAACACCGTGCCGACCAGCAACAGCGCCACCACACCGCCCAGTCCGGCTGCCAGCAGCCATGCGCCGAGCGTCTGGCTGAGCAGTCCCAGCAGGGCCCCCAGGACCGTGATCAGGGCAAAGGTGCGGATGCCCGCCAGGTGATGCGCGCTCCATTCTCGCTGGAGACCGACCAACAGCCCCAGGCCTAACGCTAAAGCCAGCGGTTCCACGGAGGAAACATCCATGCCCTAAGTTTGACTTGGGATGGCTCCAATGGCAACAGCCGCGTGGGATGCTGAGCCGCAAACAACCATGAAAGGCATGAGATGATCGAGACTTTGGCGGTTCGTTCGGATGCTTTCCCACAGGCCCAGCAGAGGCTGCCGGCGGGCGAAAGAGAATCTCGCTTTTCTTGCTCTTGTTCCCTGTCCGAAAGATCGCTATGCTAGCGTTGCCAGCAGCCTTGCAAGGCCCCCTCTGTGTGGTTATTTCTGAGGTTTCCGAAAAGATTTCGACAGCTACTGTTGACTGACGCTGGCAAAACGCTAGATTACTCTCCTACCCAATATATTGTGGTCGGCGCATGGCCGACATACAATATGTTGGGGGTTCACGCGATTTCGGCTGCTACTGGCATCCGTCCTATTTTCTCTGAATTCCCCATATTCATGTTCGGTCGAAACGGAAAGCGATCCGACACGTTAAGTGAACCGACGTACACCGTAGGATACGAATTTCATGCTTTCGACGGAGCGATATCGCCCGCAGAAGGAGCTAGCTATGGCAACGCTTGTGGAACGAACTTCTCCCCACATTTCTTCGCTGGAAAACCACTCGTCGCACGAATCTCAACCGGGATTGCGTGTGGAGAGCATTTTCTGTCCCGCGGACGCGGACAGTCCGTTTGACACCGTCGATTGGGAGTTGCGGTCGGCGTCGATCAAGGACGAGAGTGGGGAGGTGCTATTTGAGCAGTCCGACTGCGAAATTCCGGCTTCGTGGAGCCAGCTGGCGACGAATGTCGTTGTGAGCAAGTATTTTTACGGCGAAAACGGGACGGGGGAGCGTGAGCGGAGCGTTCGGCAGTTGCTTCATCGCGTCACCCGGACGATTGCCGACTGGGGCCGACAAGACGGCTATTTTGCCAGCGAGGCGGACAGCGAGCGGTTTTATCGCGAGCTGACGTGGCTGTGCTTGCACCAGCATGGTTCGTTCAACTCGCCCGTGTGGTTCAATGTGGGGCTGTACCACCAATACGGCATCACGGGCGACAAGTGTACCTGGCACTACGACATGCAGAGCGGCAGCTGCATCCAGCCCGAGAATCCGTACGAATATCCGCAGGCTTCGGCGTGTTTCATCCAGAGCGTCGAGGACAATATGGAGGACATCATGCGTCTGGCCGGCAGCGAGGCGATGTTGTTCAAGTTTGGTTCCGGCACGGGGACCGATTTGTCCACGATTCGTTCCTGTCGCGAGAAATTGTCGGGCGGCGGGCGTCCGTCGGGGCCGTTATCGTTCATGCGGGTGTACGATCAGATTGCGGCGGTGGTCAAGTCGGGCGGCAAGACGCGGCGGGCGGCGAAGATGCAGTCGCTCAAGATTTGGCATCCGGACATTTTGGAATTCATCGAGTGCAAGTGGAAGGAAGAGCAGAAGGCCCACACGCTGATCCAAAGCGGCAAGTACGAAGCCAATTTCAATGGCGAGGCGTACAGTTCGATCTTATTCCAGAACGCCAATTTGTCAGTCCGCGTGACCGACGAATTCATGGATACGGTCCAAAAAGGCGGGGAGTGGGCCACGCGCTGGGTGACTCGCGACGTGCGCGGCGAGCCGCCAACCTACAAGGCGGGTCATCTGCTGAATCGGATGGCCGAGTGCGCTTGGGCCTGCGGCGATCCGGGCGTCCAATACGACACGACGATCAATCGCTGGCACACGTGTCCCAATTCCGGCCGGATCAATGCCAGCAATCCGTGCAGCGAGTACATGTTCCTGGACAACACGGCTTGCAACTTGGCCAGCATCAACTTGATGAAGTTCCGCAAACCGGATGGGACGTTCGATGTCGAGCGGTTCAAAGCGGCTTGCCGGGTGTTCTTCATCGCGCAGGAAATCCTGGTCGATCATGCCAGTTACCCCACGGGCCCGATCGCGGAAAACAGCCACTTGTACCGGCCGCTGGGCTTGGGCTATTCCAATTTGGGTAGCCTGCTGATGGCCAACGGGACGCCCTATGATTCGGACGCGGCCTATGGCGTGTGCGGTTCGATCACGGCCTTGCTGCACGGAACGGCCAATTTGACCAGCGCGGAAATGGCGGGGTCCGTCGGTCCGTTCGAAGCGTTTGCCGACAATCGCGAGCCGATGCTGCGGGTGATGCAGATGCATCGCGACGCGGTCGAGAAGATCCACGAGGCAGGGCCTCGGTATTTGAAGGACGCCGCCCGCAAGCTGTGGGACCAGGTGTTGGTGGTTGGCCGCCGCCACGGGTTCCGCAATGCGCAGGCCACCGTGCTGGCCCCGACGGGGACCATCAGCTTTATGATGGACTGCGACACGACGGGCATCGAGCCGGACATTGCGTTGGTCAAGTACAAGCAGTTGGCCGGCGGCGGGGCGCTGAAGATCGTGAACAACACCGTGCCCCTGTCGCTGCGGTCGCTGGGCTACGACGACCGGCAGATCGAAGCGATTCTCAAGCACATCGATATGCACGACACGATCGAAGGCGCTCCCGAATTGCCGGAAGAGCACTTGGCGGTGTTCGACTGTGCGTTCAAGCCGGCCAACGGTTCGCGCAGCATCGCTTGGCGGGCCCACATCCGCATGATGGCGGCGGCCCAGCCGTTCTTGTCGGGCGCGATTTCCAAGACGGTCAACATGCCGGCGGAAACCACACCCGAGGATATCGCAGATGCTTACCTGGGCGGCTGGAAGATGGGGCTCAAGGCGCTGGCCATCTATCGCGACGGGTCAAAGCAGAGCCAGCCGCTGTCGACGCAGAGCGAGGGCGACAAGGCCAAGAAGGACAAGGAAATCGCTACGCGGCCGCGCCGCGAACGGCTGCCGGACACCCGCCAATCGCTCACCCACAAGTTCAGCGTCGGCGGCCACGAGGGTTACATCAACGTGGGCCTGTATCCGGATGGACGGCCCGGCGAGTTGTTCCTCACGATGGCCAAGGAGGGCAGCACGGTCGGTGGTCTGATGGATTGCTTTGGCACGGCTATCTCGATCTGCTTGCAGTACGGCGTGCCGTTGGAGGTGCTGGTCAACAAGTTCTCGCACACGCGGTTCGAACCGATGGGACATACCCCCAATCCGGACGTGCGGATCGCCAAGAGCGTGGTCGATTATATCTTCCGCTGGCTCGGTATTACGTTCCTGGACGGGTTCCGCGAGGCGAGCAACGGACTGCCGTTTGGCGAGGAGCACGCCAGCGGGCCTGAAAACGCGCACGGCGGCAGTGTCAAGTCGCCTGAAAAGCAGAAGGGCCACGGCGGGGAAGTCGGCAAGGAAGTCAGTAACGGTCATACCCGAACAGGCAGGAAAGTGGACATGGCGGTGCTGGAACGAGCCGGCGTGGTCGCGGTCCGGAGCGAACAGTTCGCCCGTTTCCAAAGCGATGCCCCGGCCTGCGACAACTGCGGTGCCATCACGGTTCGCAACGGCAACTGTTATCTGTGCCACAATTGCGGCAACAGCATGGGCTGTTCGTAAGCGTCGATCTGGCAGCCTGCCAGCCGGAGCGAACGGAAGAACGTGAATTCGCCGAGCCCCAGGGGCCGGCGTTCGGCTTCACATCGGCCTTGCTGACGCCAGTTCCGTCTCGAGTCTGATCGCTTTGGGAAACAAAACATTGTTTTCTTTGTGGATGTGCTGGTGCAGATCCCACTCGAGTTGCGCCAGGCCATCGAGCATCGCGCGGTAGGTGTTGCAGGCCCATTCCGGCGCCTGGTAGCCGTCGGTGAACCCGTTCAGAATCGCCAAGGCATTGCCGGCGCTGTCATGCTCCGACTCCATCTGCCGGATCGGGTTGGCGATCGAACCGCAGTATTCCGCGGTGACATCGGTATCGGATTCCAACTGGCGGATCCTCGGAAACAGGATCTGCTCTTCTTTCATCAGATGGCCAACCAACTCCTCATAGAGGGTCGCAAACGCCCGGCGAACCTCCGCCAGACGCCGATCCGTACTCCCATGAACCTCCATCACCTTTTGCGTCATGGCGTCCAGTCGCGGCAGTTCGGCTTTCAGGTATTCGTGATGCGTCTGTTCGATGTGGTTCACTAAGTCCGTCAACGACATGGCATCGGCGTCGACCACAGGCACCTCGTCGAGAGCGGGCTGGGCGTCCGACTCCTGAAGATGCTGGAGAACCCGTTGTGGATCGAGTTCATGTTTCTCGCACGCCTCGGCCAGCGGCAGTTTTCCTCCGCAGCAGTAATCGATCTGTAGTCTCTCAAAAACGCGGGAACGGGCCGGGCGTTCTCGAACCAATTCGCCAACCGTGGTTTGCAAGCCAAGCACCATGGAAAGATCCTTTCTTAAAAACGCTTTAATGCTTCAATGCACACTTGACGTATTTATAGGAAGCGATTACGATTTCGTCAACACACCAGATGAGGATTTATTCATGAAACTTCTTTCGGATGCTTCGGAATACGCCCTGCGGGCAGTGGTTTGGCTGGCGCAGTGTCCCCGGGAGCCCAAGAAAGTCCGAGAGATTGCGGCGGAAACTTGCGCGGCGCCGGGCTATCTGGTAAAGGTTCTGCAGAGTTTGGCCAAGGCGGGCATCTTGTCGGCGCAGCGGGGCATTCATGGCGGGTTCACGTTGGTTCGCAAGCCGGCGGAATTATCCGTGTTGGAGGTCATCAATGCGGTCGACCCGATCGAGCGGATTCGCCACTGTCCGCTCGCTTTGGAGTCGCACCAAGGCCGTCTGTGTCCGATGCACCAGCGGATCGATGATGCGATGGCCACGATCGAGGCGGCGTTTCAGGATGCAACCATCGAGCAATTGCTCCGAGATTCGGAGCGTCCCGATTCGCTCGAGCATGCACCGTTGGCCGGCGGTCGTCACTCGGATATACTCCGGTTATGAGCACCGCACGTCTTTACCAGCCGGTTTCGGTAGCATTCCAATTTTTCCTGGTGGTGGCGATGTTAACTACAGACATGCCGACGGCCCAAGCGGAACGACCGCTGGTATTTATCTCGGCGTTCGCGGCCGGGGACGAAGGGGCGATTCATGCCTTTCAACTGGACCTGCAGACCGGCCAACTGACGGCGGTCGAACGAGCAACCGATGTCGAGCACCCATTTTTCTTGGCCATTTCACCAAATCAGCGATACCTGTATTCGATTCACGCCCGAACGTTCGGAGGAACGGAGCACGAGGAGGTGGCGGCTTACGCGATCGTTGGCCGCAGCGGACGTCTGACGTTGTTGAATCGCCAGTCGGCCCGTGGCACCGCGGCCTGCTATCTGGACGTCGATGCGACGGGCCGCACCCTATTGGTCGCCAACTATGCCAGCGGCAGCGTGGCGGCACTGCCGGTGCGTGGGGACGGGTCGCTCGGCGAAGCGGCGTCGTTTTTCGCCCACGCCGGTTCGAGCGTCGATCGTGCTCGGCAGGAAGGCCCGCACGCGCACTGCATGGTAGTCGGTCCGGACAACCGTTTCGCGTACGCGGCCGACCTGGGACTGGACCAAATCCTCGGCTATCGGCTGGACGCCACCGCGGCGAAGCTCTCGCCCAACCGGCAGCCCTTTGTGAGGACTCCGCCCGGCGCGGGACCTCGGCATCTGACATTCCACCCCCACACCAGGCAAGTCTACGTCATCAACGAACTCAGCAACTCGATCACGCTGTTCGACTGCGATGGCGAATCGGGAATGCTTGTCGAGCGGCAGACGATTTCGACGTTGCCGGAGGGTTTTGATGGCCAGAGCCATTGTGCGGACCTGAAAATCACACCCGACGGCCGCTTTCTGTACGGCACGAATCGCGGGCACGACAGCATTGCCGCGTATCGCATCGGCGAGGCCGGGCGGTTGACGCTGATCGCCATCGAATCCAGCCTTGGCAAAGGCCCGCAGAACCTGGCGATCGCGCCGGGCGGCGAGTTGTTGTTGTTGTGCGCGAACATGCCCGGCAACAACGTCGCCGTGTTTCGGATCGATTCCGAAACGGGCCGCCTGATTTCCGCTGGCCCGGTGGTTTCGATGCCGAAGCCGTCCTGCATTCGGATCCTGCCGTGAAACGCGCAACGTGACGAGGGCGGAACCCTGGACGAAGACGCGTTGAATCTATATCATAAGCGGCCGTTGAGGATCGGCCGTGGTGGTCCGATCCGCTGCCCTTGGTCATTCCGCCCACCATGGATCCCCTTGCTATGTCCGTTATGACTCGAAAAGGATCTGCCTTTGCCGGTTTATCTGTGGCCATCGTGACTCCGTTCAAGGATGGTCAGGTGGATGTACCGACGTTGCGGACCCAGGTCGAATTTCAAATCCAAGCCGGTACGACGTGCATTTGTCCCGTGGGAACCACCGGCGAGTGCCCGACGCTGTCGCATGCCGAGCACGAGCGAGTGATCTCCGAGGTCGTCCAGGCGGCGGCTGGGCGGATCAAGGTGATGGCGGGCACGGGGTCGAATTCCACGTCGGAAGCGATTCGCCTGACCAAATGGGCAGCCCACGAGGGGGCCGACGCGGCGTTGCTGGTGGGCCCCTACTACAACAAACCCACCCAGGAGGGATTTTACCGCCACTTTCAAGCCATCGCCGAAACGGTCGGCATTCCCTTGTGCATCTACAACATTCCCGGCCGCACGGCCAAGAACATCGAGCCCGACACGATCTGCCGGCTGGGGGAATTGGAAAATGTGACGATGGTCAAGGAGTCGACCGGCTCGCTCGACCAGGCGTCGCAGATCATCGCGGCCAGCAACCTGACGGTGCTCAGCGGCGACGACAGCTTGACGCTGCCGCTGTTGGCGATTGGCGGCGAAGGCGTGGTCTCGGTGGTCGGCAACATCATGCCGCGCGAGGTGATCGAACTGTGCCGCGCCTTTGCCGCCGGCGACGCCCGCAAGGCCCGCCACATGCATTACCGCTTGTTCCCCCTGTGCCGGGACATGCTCGGCTTGGCCACCAATCCCATTCCGATCAAAGCGGCCATGAAGCTGTTGGGACGCGACAGCGGCGAACTGCGTCTGCCCTTGACTCCGCTGGACGAGGCGAGCGAGGGCCAGTTGCGGCAGACGCTGGATGCCTACGGGTTGTTGTGAGTAATTCGCGTTCCCAAAGTTGCGCATCGGGGCATCGGCCCGGCGTGGTCGATGCCCGCTCTTCCTGCGAAATTCTCGTCAAGGCCCCCACGCCTATTCTAGTCAACCCCCCTAGTTGCAATCACAGCGAGCGGCTTGTCTAATAGACCTTGCGGTCGTATTCTGTCTTTCATGCCGAGCATCTTGTCGGCGTCGCAAGTGACAGGTCGATTTCTATGTGGGGTCCACGTCATGGTTGCCACGCGCGAATCGTCTGTGAGGAGATCCAACTTCCGCTCTTTCCGTGAAGCCTCGGCGAAACGCCGAATTCGGCGTCATCGCACGGCGCGGCGCCGACTGGGCATCGAGCCATTGGAAGCTCGTCGGTTGTTGGCGGATTTCGTCGTCAATTCAACTGGCGACGAACCGGATTTCGATTTGTCGGACGGAATCGCCAACATCGGCGTTCCCGATCCCTTGAAACCAGGCATGCTGAAACCTGCGGATCCGCCGATCACGACGTTTCGTGCGGCCATTCAGCAGGCCAACGCCAGCCCTGGTGCGGACACGATCGGATTTGTAGTAAGCCGGATTGTCTCGGCATCTTTTCCGCCGATTGAGGAGCAAACTCAGATTGCCGGCGGAATCGACAAGGTGGAATTGCTCGGCAGCCCGCTCATTATCAAGGGTTCCAACTCCGTCGTACGCGGCCTGGTGCTGGAAGGCTTGAACCTCGAAGCCGACGGCTGTCGCGTGGAGGGCAGTCATATCGGTGTGGACGGCAGCGGGACGATGGCCGGCGGCGGCGGGATGACGGTCAGCTCCTCGGACAACGTCATCGGAGGCACTACGCCGGAGAGGCGGAATGTCATCGGCTCCACCGACCGCGGATTCGCCTTGGTGATTGACGGCCACCGAAACCGAGTGATTGGCAACTACATCGGAGTCACCGCCGACGGCAATGCTCCGTTGGTGGCGATCGACCAATCCTACGGAGGCATCAACATTTTTGCCGGTTCCGACAACGTGATCGGCGGGACCGAAGCCGGTGCCGGAAACGTGATTTCCGGTTTCACGGGATGGCAGGGCATCGGTATTGGCATCGAGTCGTCGTTTACCCGCAGTCCCGTCCGGAACGTGATCCAGGGTAACCGGATTGGCACGAACCGATCTGGAACCGCTGCCATCCCCAACAACTATGGCATCTTTGTGCGCAACGCGGAGGGAATGGAGAACAACATCATCGGCGGAGCGAGCCCCGGAGCGGGGAATGTGATCTCGGGCAACAACGACGTGGGGATCGTCGTGAAATGGTCCGACAACATCGTGATTCAAGGCAACCTCATCGGCGTCGGCGGCAACGGTCGCGACGCCTTGGGGAACGGCGGCTTGGGGAGCATTCGGGCAGGTATCTATGTTTTGCAGGATAGCCAACACATCGCGATTGGCGGAGTTGAACCGGGCCAGGGAAACACCATTGCGTTCAATGCCGGTGGCGGTGTCGTCATCGCCACTCCCGCTCGCAATAATCCCATCCGGGGCAACCGCATCTTTGGCAACGGCGGACTCGGCATCGACTTGGAGCCGTTGGGGGTAACCCCGAATGATGTCGGTTCCAACCCGCCGGACGCCGACGGTGGTCCCAATCTGACGCAGAACTTTCCGGTCTTGACATTGGATGAACTGGGGACGGGGCTCGCCGTCACTTTGGAGAGTACTCCGTCCCAGGAATTCAAGATCGATGTCTACAGCAACGAGCCGGCAAACGTTGATCCGTCCGGCTTCGGCGAAGGACAGGAGTATGTCGGGACGCTGACGCTATTCACCGATGATGACGGCAAAGCCGAGGCTTTTGCGCCTTTCTTGATTCCCGCCGACAGGCGGATTTCCGCCACGGCTACCGATCCCTTCGGAAACACGTCGGAATTCTCCAGGATCGCCGCATTTCCGGGCTTCGTCGTGAACTCGACGCGGGACGCGCCCGATTCCCAACTTGATGACGGACGATGCGGAACGGGAGTCACCCTCCCCAACGGTGAATTGGAATGTACCTTGCGGGCGGCGATCATGCAGACCAACCGGACGCCAACCCGGGAACTGATTACGTTTGCCATCCCCGGTGCGGGACCTCATACGATTCAAATTGACGCGGCATGTGCCGGCACGGATTGCGGTCTGCCGACGATCGTCCAGCCTCTGGTCATCAACGGATTCACGCAACCCGGTGCTCGTCCGGGCGACAAAACAAATCCCGCCGTGTGGCAGATCCTCCTCAAGCCGAGTGACGTCAACGCCGCGTCGCCGGGATTGCGCATTGCCGCGAATGACGTCTCGATCCGCGGGTTGTCGATCGAGGAATTCAACGGAGCGGGAATCTTGGTCAGGACAGGATCGGAAAATCTTCTGGAACAGAACCGCATCATCCGCAATAAGGGGCCGGGAATCGCCATCGAATCCGGCTCCGAGAACCGCCTCCGGAATAACTCGATTTTTGAAAACGACGGCATCGGGATCGACCTGGGAAACGACGGGGTGACGCCGAATGATCCTCATGCTGCCGACATCGGCCCCAATCGAGGCCAGCGTTCTCCAACCATCCATTTACTGGAACGGGATTTGCTTGGAACCGCGATTGTCGGCTCGTTGGCCGCCTCGCCGAATAGAGCGAGTTGCATCGACTTCTATGCCACGGATTCCCGCAACTCGCAGCGGCTCGAACGCGGTTTGCAAGGCGAACGGCACATCGGTACGATCGAATTGTCTGCGGAAGCGACCGGATTTATCCATTTTCGGGCCGATCTGCCGCGGACGGAATCCTATGAAGTCATTACTGCCACAGTAACCGACGAAGACGGGAGCACCTCCGAGTTCAGCCATTTCACTCCGGATTTCATTGGTCGGCCCGCCTCGGGTTCCGTTGTGAGCGAGTTTCGAACCCCGGTGGTCATTGTGCCCGGGTTCTTCGGATCTATGCCTGACGCGTTGCCGGGGATCGGTGATCAGGCACTCTACACGGCATGGCTGAAGTCGCATGGAGTGGCCCCGGCGACGTTGTCGCTCGATCCGATCTTACGAGGCTATGACGATCTCGTCCGCACGCTGAAAAAAGCCGGATACGTCGAAGGCCTGGACCTTTGGCGTGCTCCTTATGACTGGCGTCTTCCGATCGCCCCCAGCAGTTTGCCCGGACACGGCCGCGATGGCATCGCGGACGGATTGATTCAGGGCGTGACCGCCGAAACGATCGTGGACGAGGTCTTCAATTACAGCTTGGATTATTTGGGTTGGTGGCTGGCACAGGTCGCTGAAATCTGGTACGCGGTGCATCGGCAACCGCTGACCACCGTCCATCTTATTTCGCACAGCATGGGAGGCCTGCTCAGTCGCGCGTACATCCAGAGTTCTGCTTACGGCGGGCGATTCCACTCGACGCTCGGTGTTGATTTGCATTTACCCCTGGTCGCCAGCTTGACGATGTTCGGTGTTCCCAATCAAGGCAGCCCCGTCGTTTTTCCCGCCTGGTACGACGATTTTTCCCCGGACATCTCCTACGTCTTGGTGCTTTCGAAAGTCATCAATCATGCGTGGGACAAGATGCAGAGCGGCACGCCGATCAGTATCCGCGAGGGCGAGACCACGACACTCTTGAGTCGAGAGGACGCACGCTTCGTGGGCAAGACCGAGGTGGAACAAAAGGTGGCATTCGCCAGGGCTTACGTGCCGGGGATGCGGGACCTGCAGCCGAGTTATCCCGGCGTGAACGAAGGCGGCTTTCCGCTCGACCCCGGCAGCTTCTTGCTGGAGGATCTGAACCAGCGGTCGGCAAACGGAGAACTCCAATTGGGGGCGCGCGTGGCACGAGCGATGGCTTTGTACGGAGTCGATGTCGAGACCTCAAACACATTGCAGCGACGAGTCGGTCCCGACTATACATACGTTCGTGACGAATGGGGGGAGCCACGGATGTCGCCGAAGGCAACCGTCGTCCCCTTCTCTCACATCGAGGCAAGAGTGCCCCAAGCGGACGAGGTGTGGTTCAAGGACATTCGCAAGCCGGCCCAGGGGGATGGCACCGTTCCGCTCCCCTCCCTGCGACTGTTTGCCGACGATCCGCTCGTCGCAGGGTTCGAGTATTGCAACGAAGCCTGCGGGGCGAATCAGCGTTCGAACGGAGATGGCGTCGCCCATACGGAACTGCCTTACAACCGCGATGCGCAGGCGTTGGTACTGAGAAACCTCGGCCACCCCATTTCGGAGGACCAGATCTCTTACCTGATGTTCGCTGGTACGATGTCGGGACTGCGAACGGCTTGGCGGTTTTCCACCTATACGGTCGTCAACGATCCGGTGCAATCGTTGTTAGTCGACGCCGATGGCCGTCGGCTCGGCTGGACAGAGGCGACCGGAGCCGTCAGCGAGATTCCGGGAAGCGTTTATCTCGGGGGCCAGGATGGGATCGGTTGGATCCTACCTACCGAGTCACCGGGCCCCGGCCCGCTCACGCTACAACTCACCGGATTGGACTCCGAGTACGGCGTGCAGGTGGCTGGTTACCAGGCAAACGTGGTCGCGGGAATCAAACGCCACGGTTACCTGGCGTCCGGCGAGACGGCGACCTTTGACGTACCGCAGGCACAGTTTGTGTATACGGCCGATTTGGATGGCAGCGGAGCCGCCGATGCGCTCACCGATGGCGTGCTTCTGCGGCGGTATCTGGCAGGTTTGCGCGGAGACGGGCTTGTCGCCAACGCACTCGCCCCGGATGCTCGATATCTGTCTGGTGGCACGGTCGCCCAGTACATGAGTTCCGCCACGCTCGCGCTCTTCGATGTTGACGCCAACGGAAAGGTGGAAAGTGAAACCGATGGAAAGCTGGTGCAGCGGTTCATGGTTGGATTCCAGGGGCAGGGATTGATCGACGGCTTGATCGACCCTGCAGGCAGCCGAACCGACGTGGCCGAAATCGCTCGCTACCTCCGGGAGACGCTTGTTCCCACGATTGCGTTACCTCCCGCAGATGCCAAGAATCGCCAGATTCTGCGGAGTGACTTCGACGGCGGTCCGGTGGAGCCGGAACAGCCGGTGTCGATCACTTTCAGCTATCAGGCGAGCGTTTCTGACGCAGTGGCCACGGGATTGGCGTTCCGGCTGCACTATGATTCCCGGCGTCTGCGATTCGACGGCCTCACGAATCTGGCTGGCGAGGGCTTCGTCCAGCAACAGGTCCTCGCCGACAGTCTGAACGACTTGGATGACGACCCGCGGACCGACAAGTACGTATTGCTGTTCTGGTGCAACGCCGGGGCTCCCTGGCCAACGGACGGGCCGTTGCCCTTCCCCTTGGTGACCGCGATGTTCACGACCCTGCCGCGGTTTCCCGGGACCACGATTCACCTCACGGGAGCGGCTGTCTCGCCGGGATACGCGTTGGACGCATCCTCGTTGACCCTCCCTTCAACACAAACGCCGGACACATGGTGGCAGAATCCGGTCGACCCGTTCGACGTCAACGAGGATGGAGAAGTCGCGCCGGTCGACGTCCTGTTGGTCATCAACGAACTGAATAGTCGGAAGTACGTGGATGCGATGGGTAAGCTTCCCCCGGCGCGGCCCCCCGAGGCTTTTTGTTACGATGTCAACGGCGACGGCTATGCCGAGCCGTTGGACGTCTTGTTAATCATCAATTTTCTCAACAAGCAAGGCGGGCTGGCAGGTGAGAGTGCCGCAACAGATCGGGAGCCATTGCCGGAAGCGGGGGCGGAAACGCCGCTCTGGATGCCAGCGACGCCCGCTGCTCCGCCCGCTCCCCGACGTTCCGTCGCCGATACCCAACGTGGCTTGGAGTCGTCCGACGAGGACAATCGCGGGGGATCGCCGACCGAGGTCGGGCGATGGCCCCCCCTGACAGGCAGCGGTCAAGATCGCATTGCAACTTTTCCACGCTGGGTTCGGCCAGAAGCTGCCACGGACAACTGGGAAACGATGTTGGAGACCATCCTTGACGACATCGCACCCTGGCTCCGGATCTTCTCGTGAACGGCAAACGGAGCCAGCCGGTTGTTACAACCGCTCGATCACGGCGTCGGCAAAGGCTTCGGTGCCCAGTTCACCGCCCAAATCGCGCGTCTTCTGGCCATCTTTCAGGGTCGTGTTGTAAGCCGCCTTGATCCGCTCGGCAATCTGTCGGCAGGTGGCGTCGTTTCGCGCGTCGGCCAGATAGTTCAGCATCATCACGCCGGACATCAACAGCGCCAACGGGTTGGCTAGTCCCTTGCCCGCGATGTCCGGGGCGGACCCGTGAACCGCTTCGAAAACCGCATCTTTGTCGCCGTAATTGGCGCCCGGCACGACGCCCAGGCCGCCGACCAGTCCGGCGCACAAGTCGCTGACCACGTCGCCATACAGGTTTTCCATCAGCAACATGTCGAATTTCGACGGGTCTTGAACCAGCTTCATACAACCCGCGTCGATGATCGTCTCGGTATACTCGATGTTCGGGTACTCCTGCTGGTGGATTTTGCGCGCACAGCGCAGGAACAACCCGTCGGTCAGTTTCATGATATTGGCCTTGTGCAGCACGGTGATCCGCTTGCGGCCACGGCGGGTGGCAAAGCGGAACGCCCAGCGGGCAATCCGCGTACAGGCCGTCTCGCTGGCCACCTTCATGCTCATCACCACATCGTTGATGATCTCGTTCTCGACGCCGCTGTACAGCCCCTCCGTATTCTCGCGGATGATGATCATGTCCACATTCTCGAAGCGCGTCGGGACGCCTTCCAGATTGCGGACCGGACGAACGGCGGCGTACAGATTCAGGCGTTTTCGCAAGGCGACGTTCACCGAGGTGAAGCCTTCGCCGACCGGCGTGGTGCAGGGGCCTTTGAGCGCCACACCGTACCGCTCGATCGCTTCCATCGTCGCGGCGGGCAAAACGTTGTTCCCGCTCTGCAGGGCCGCGATCCCGGCTTGATGTTCGATCCATTCGATGGGCGCTTCGACAGCCGCAAAAATGCGCCGCACCGCCTCGGTAACCTCGGGTCCAATCCCGTCGCCGGGAATCAGGACAACTTGATGTGTTGGCATGGAGTGGTTCCTTGCAAAGAGAAAAACAATGTTCTTGCAGTGTAGCAACCAAGCGACGATTTTCCCAGATGCCGCAGGCACCGGCTCCCCCCGATTACAAGCTGGATGTTCCCGGCAGGTTCTCAAAATTATCACGAACGCGACGAATCGGGCCAGCCGATCACGGCCATTTACTTGGCGGAACGGATCAGGGGAGATTGACGCCCCGCCGCTGGCAATACCGCGTCCAGATCGCATCCAACGCCGGCGCGGCGCGCAGCGTCAGTCGGATATCGATCCAAGGGGAAATCGCACTTTCCCCTGGATTGATTTCGATCGTCGGTCGCCCCCGCATTCGCGTTTGCCGCACGGGTTCCGCGATATAAGGAAAGACGCTGCTGGTGCCGACGCTGAATACCGCGTCGAAGCCGCGCCGGCACTGGGCGAACAACTGTTGGACTTTGGCCGGTGGCAGCAGTTCGCCGAACAGCACCACATCGGGGCGCACAATACGGCGGCACTGGGGACACGTGGGCGGGAATTCGATCGCGTCATAATCGCCCACGTGCTGCCGCCAGCCGCAGTCGGTGCAGAGAATGTCATGCAGATCGCCGTGGATTTCGATCAGGTTCTGCGTGCCGGCCGCCCGGTGAAACCCGTCTACATTCTGCGTCAGCGTCCACACCCGCTCGAAGTGCCGCTCCATCTCTGCAATCACTTGATGGCCCCGATTGGGCTGCGCCCCGCGCGCCGCATTGGCGATCTGGATCAGGTACTTCCACGTCAGTTCGGGTTCGCGACGGATCATCCTTCCGGAGAGGATTTCCTCGATGGGCAGTCCATCCTCGGGCAGGTCCACGTCATACAAGCCGCCGATCCCGCGATACGTCGGCAGTCCCGAGTCGGCGGAGATTCCGGCGCCGGTGATGAACAGCAGACTGCGGCACGAGGTCAAGACGTCGACAGCGCGATCGACGGCGACGGAGTCGGATTCGGTGAACGTCAAGGCATTTCCCGCCGAGCCGTTTAAGGGGACTTGTTCGCCACTCATTGTTCTGCCGCTCATTTCCCTGCCCGCTCTTCCCAAGACCGTCCGTTTTCTTTGTCAGGTTCTTTCTGCCAAGTTGCATTCAGCTTCGTTTCCGTCACAATATGGCGCATCTCGGCACGCGATGCAATTCGGTCTCGCAAGCCGTCGTCTGCAACAGGAGGCACTTCAGCATGAAATTCGCCATTTGCAACGAGACCTTTCAGGATTGGCCATTCGACAAGGCTTTTGCCTTTGCCCGTCGGCTAGGTTATACGGGGATCGAGTTTGCGCCGTTCACGATCCACAAGAATGCCTACGAGATCTCCGCCGACCGGCGGCGCGAGATCCGTCGGCAGGCCGAAGATGCCGGCTTGGAAGTCGTCGGCCTGCACTGGCTGCTGGCCTTTACGGAGGGCTATTACCTGACCAGTCCCGAGGCCGAAGTTCGTCGGCGGACCAGCGAGTATCTGGGCGAATTGGCGCGGATGTGCCGCGACCTGGGTGGCAAGGTGCTGGTGTTGGGCTCGCCCAAGCAGCGGAACTTGCTGCCGGGCGTGACGCACGACCAGGCGTTGGAGTACGCGGCGGACGTGCTGCGCGGCGTCATGCCCACGTTCGATGAATGTGGCGTCGTGCTGGCCGTCGAACCGCTGGGTCCGGAAGAAGGCGATTTTCTGCGAACCGCCGAGCTTGGGATCCGTCTGATCGAAATGGTTGCTTCCCCGTGTTGCCGCTTGCATTTGGATGTCAAGGCCATGTCCACCGAGGACAAGCCGATCGTGGACATCATTCGCGACAGCGCGGCGTGGATCGAGCATTTCCACGCCAACGATCCCAACCGCCGGGGTCCCGGCATGGGGGACGTCGACTTTCGACCGATCCTTGCCGCCCTGCAAGAGATCAACTATCAAGGCTGGGTCTCGGTCGAAGTCTTTGATTACACCCCCGGTGTGGAAACGTTGGCCCGCGAGAGCATCGAAACCTTGCAACGGTGCCTGGCGTAAGCGGCAGGACCGCTGCATGGCTGGCGAGCCAGCCCCATGCCACCGGCTTTGCGCCCGGACATCGTGAGCCGCAAGGCGCTAGCCGCGGGTTCTTGCAGGAAGGCGTGGCTAGGCGTCACCGGCGGCTAGCGCCGTGCCGCTCACCGTCAGTGGCCTTGGAGCCAGCGCCGTTAGCAACTGTCGCAAGTCGGCGGAACGGCCACCGTTCCACCAGGCGAGGAATTCGCTGCGGCGTTCTTCCAGGCGGCGCTGCTCGTCGTTCAGCAGCGTTTGGAGATACGCGGTTTGCTCGGCGTTGGCGGCGTGTTCCAGCCAGCGTTTCAAACGCGTTTGAGTGGTCGCCAGGTCGTTGATCTTGCCGAGCTTGTCCTGCAGTTCCTGGATGCACGGATAGGCCTGGGTGCGCAGGCTTTCGCCGAACGCGGGCGCCAGCAGTTCGATGGCGTAGCGGACCTTCTTGCCGGCGATCCGGAACTGATGCATGGCCTCGTTCTCGCTCATGTCTGCAGCGGCCGTGGCGAAGAATTGCTCCAGCACGGGTTGCATCCGCCCTTGAGCCCAAGGGCCGAATCGGACCGCTTCGATCGCCGCGGCGTCACCGCGCAGACGGACCTTGCGCAACAGCTTGGCGGCTCGCCGCGGAAAGCGACCGTGTTCGAACAGTTCTTTCCACACGGCGACGATGGGTTGTTGAGCTTCGCGGCGGTGGACGCGGACGTGATCCAGCAAGTGGACCGCTGCCGGCTGCTTGTCAGCCGCCAATCGCGCGGCGAACACGTCGCTGTCACGAGCGTCGTTGGCCGCCCGGCGAATCCACTTGAGTTGGGCGTTGATCCATTTTCGGCGGCGTTTGGGCAACAGCGTTTCGTACAGCGACACGGCAGCCGTGGCGCGGCGGGCCCAGACCCGCATCTGGTGGACGTACTCGACGTCTTGTTCCGGATGTCTGGCCGCCAGCGGGACAAAGTGCAGCAAGGGCTGCAACCGCGAGTCCAGGCTGCGAACCGCGACATCTTCCAGCAGCTCGTCCGGGCCGGCCTCCACCCATTTGATGAACTTGGCCATGACAGACTACTCTTCCTTTCCGGCAGCTCGATGAGGTCGAAACACGGTGCGTTGGGATTGTTCGAGCATCTTTTCGGCTTCGCTCGCCAAGCGGTACAGGTGCTCCTGATGACGGTGCTTGCGACCGTCCTTGCCGGGCCGCTGCCGCTGGTACGTGCCGTCCGCCAACAGCCGTCGGCCTTTGACGTTGTCGCGGGTGTACGATTTGAGGATCGCGATCAGCCGCTGGCGGTTGGCGGTGTCCTCGACCGGAACCAGCAGTTCGACCCGCTTGTCCAGGTTCCTCAGCATCCAGTCGGCGCTGGAGATGTACACCAATTCGGCGCCGCCGTGATAGAAGTACAGGATCCTGCTATGCTCGAGATAGCGGTCCAGAATACTGGTGACGCGGATGTTGTCGCTCAATTCGGGGACGCCGGGACGCAGGCAGCAGATGCCGCGCACGTTCAGGTCGATGCGGACGCCGGCCCGCGAGGCTCGGTACAAGGCTTGGATCAGCTTGGGATCGGACAGCGAATTCACCTGAGCCATGATGTGCGCCCGCTGGCCGCGCTCGCGGCGGTCGATTTCTCCGTCGATCAGTTCCAGCACGCGATCGCGGAGCAAGAAGGGAGCGGCGGCGATCTTGCGGTACTGCTGGGGCACGGAAAACCCGCTGATGGCATTGAAAAAGCTGGTGGCATCGGCGGCCAGTTCCTCGTCGCACGTCAAAAACCCGACGTCGCAGTACAGCTTGGCGGTGACTTCGTTGTAATTGCCGGTGGCAAAGTGGACGTACCGTTGAATCCCCCGCGCCTCGCGGCGAATGATGATACAGACCTTGGCGTGCGTCTTCAGGCCCTTGACGCCGTAGATGACTTGGACGCCCGCTTGCTCCAGGGCTTTGGCCCAGCCGATGTTGCGAGCCTCGTCGAAACGGGCTTTCAACTCGACCAGCGCCGTGACATGCTTGCCGGATTCCGAAGCCCGCTCCAAGGCCGCGACGATGGGGCTGTTGCGGCTGGTGCGGTACAGGATCATCTTGATCGCCAGCACGGCCGGATCGTCGGCGGCCTGGTCGATCAGCCGCACCACGGGCTCGAAGCTCTCGTAGGGCATCGTCAGCAGGATGTCCTTGCGTTGGATCATCTCGAACATGCAGCCGGTCGGTTCGACGTCGGGCGATTTTCGCGGCGGCCACGATTCGTACTTCAAATCGTCGAACCCCGAGATGCCGCTGAGCGACATCCAAGCGGACAGATCCAACGGGCCGCGGGCGGGGAAGACGTCGTCGCCGCCCACCCCCAGCGCCGCCTTGAGAAACGCCAGCGTCGGCCGACTGCACGATTCGGCCACTTCCAGCCGCACGCAATCGCTTTCCCGTCGCGCGTCCAGAATCTCTTCCATGCCGGCCATCAGGTCGGCCGCCTGATCCTCGCGGACGCTCAGGTCCGCGTTCCGCGTCAGGCGAAACGGCACGGCCTCGAGGACCGTTTCACCAGGGAAGAAGCGGTCGATGAACAGGCTGACGAGATCTTCCAACAGGATGTACTGGTATCCTTCGTCGGCGGGCAGACGAAACATGCGTGTGGGAAACGAGCCGAAGGGCACAATCGCAAAGCGGGGCGTTTCGCCATCCTCGCCCGGAGCCAGGCGGACACACATATTCAACGACTTGTTGATCAGCAGGGGGAATTCGGCGTCCGCATGAACGGCCATCGGCGTGTAGACGGGAAACACCTCGCTGTCAAAGATTTTCAGCACCACCGTTTGCTGGTGCTCCGTCAGCCGGCCGGGCGCCGCGCGTTGGATTCCGGCCTCGGCCAACGCGGGTTCCAGTTGGTCCAGGAAGCAGCTGCACTGGTCCGCCACCAACTGATGCACCCGCTCGCTAACGGCCTTCAACTGCTGGACGACGGTCAAGCCGGCGGGATCGCGTTTGGTGTGGCGGCGTTTACGCAGCATCTGCAATCCGCCCACGCGGACCATGAAGAACTCGTCCAGGTTCGAGTCGGTGATGGCCAGGAACTTTAATCGCTCCAACAGCGGCAGGCTCTCGTTCATCGCCTCGTCCAGGACGCGCTGGTTGAATTCGAGCCAACTGAGTTCGCGATTCAAGAATTTGGGCGTGGAGGAAGATTCGGACATCGTAGATTACTCGTTTCTCTCAACTCTTCTCGCAGGGCTTTGCCGTCGAACCTCGTAGCATTCGGCACAGGGCCGGCGGGGACCGCGAAAACACAACGTCATCGACCAAAGCTACTCCTGCGCCTCACGCGGTCCCCAGGACATCCGGCGCGTTGCGGACCAGCACGGACATGCCGAAGACTTCTTTGAACAGCGAGGACTTCTGCTGGACGGCAAGTTGTTCGATCGACAGGTCGTCCGCTCCGGGCACGGAGATGACCCAGCGATTGTCCTCGCACGCGCACTGGATATTCTTGACCCGCTGAGTATTGGTGCGGTCGAGCGCATCAGCCAGGCGTAAGATGGCCGCCATCTTGGCGACGTTCGAGCGGCTTTCCCAGTCCAAGGTCGCATAGCCCTCGTGAATCGGTTTGGGTGACGAGCGGCGATGATAGCGGGCCGTCAAGGCCGCCAGCAGCACGTCCTTCTGGCTCAGTCCGAACAGGTCGCCGTTGGCGATCAAGTACATCCCGTGCTTGTGGTGACTTCGCGCGCTGACCGCATAGCCGACGTCGTGCAACAAGGCGGCGACATACAGCAGCACCTCGAAGCGATAACCCAACTGGTGCTCCGACTGCAGGGCTCGAAACAGCAGCCGGCTCAGTTCTGCCACGTGCCGAGCGTGCAGTTCGTCGAACCCGAACCGCCGGCCGAAATCGAGCGCCGAGCGAATGATCTGATGCGTAAAGTTCTCCGTCCATTCCTCGCGCGACGCCATCTCTTTGAGCAACCCATCGCGCAGATTGATGGGCGAGACCAGGATCTCCTCCTGCTGCAGCGCTCGGGCCAGGCGGACGTAGGTCAGCAGGGCCGGTCCCAGCGCTTCGGCATCCGGGACCGCTAGGTGGAACTTGTGCAAGATCTCGTCCACCGATTTGGTGACGATCTTCTCCGTGAACTCCTTCAAGGCCTCGACCGACACCGTGGCCAGCGAGTGCCCGTCCCAGTCGGGCAGCAGTTCGGCAGTGGCGAAGCGGACGTCCCCGCCCAGGGCGATCATGACCAGCGAATGATCGGCCGGGACACGTTTGCGAATCTGGTCCGCGATCCGCGAGATCTGGCTTTCCATAATGGCTCGCACTTTGCCCCGGGGCGCGTGCAGGACCTCGAGGGTCTTGCGCAACCGCAAGGACCCCAGCCGAAACGTGTGCGCAAAAGCCACGTCGCCGCGATCGATCAGCAACACCTCCGTGCTGCCGCCGCCAACCTCGATGATCAGCGTCTTCGACTCGGTCAGCCGCGGCTCGGAGTCCAACAGCGGCAACACGCCCAGGTACGTCACGCGGTTCACCGCCGCCTCGTCGAACGGCTCGACGTTGAACCCCGTCGCCACGTAGATTCGCTGCAGGAAGGACAACCGGTTGAGCGCCTCGCGGACGGCGCTGGTCGCCACGACGTGAATCTGGTCCTGCCGCGTGATCTCGTATTCGTTCAGCAGTTGCCGGTAGCTCTTCAAGACCCGTACGCACTCTTCGGTCGTCGTCGGATCGATGGCCCCCGTGCTGAACGTGTCTTTGCCCAGACTGACGGCTTGCCCGAGCGATTCCAAGATGCGGAACTGGCCGCCCTCGGCAATCTCGGCGATCGCCATGCGGATCGAGGTGGCCCCGATGTCGATGACGGCCACTAGCTTGGGCGGGCGCGGCTTCGCCGCTGCCGCCAGGTCTGCTTCTCGGTCCATCACGAACACCTCCGCCTTGTCCGCCGGATGCACATGTCTCTAAGGATAACGCAGCACCACGTGGCTCACCAGGGTTGTCCCGCTGTTTTTGGCGATTCGGGGCGGCTTTGCTCGGGCTGCCGGCCGCCAGCCGAGAGGGCCCTGACGGAAAACCACGAATCACACACAGGACACGAATAATACTTAATCCTGGCGATACAGAATAGAGTCCGGCTCGGATCGTTTCATGGTTCCGCCGTCTTTTCACTTATCTCATGCGTGTGATTCGCGGTTGCATCCCTTGTCAAAGTTCATGGGGGAATTCTTCATCAAATCTTCATAATTCAAGATGTCCGAAGGAATTTCCAAAAAATCACGGAAGGGGTTAATGACACGCTGACGGTTTCTTCATAAAAAGGGAACACAGAAGACTGTAGCATCAGAATTGTCGTGACACCGAGATCGCAACGTGAACAACAGGATGATACGGCAGGACAGGGTCCGGATCGAACGGGTGGTATCCGGGCTGCGCCGGTGGGGCGTGCCGGGCGTGGCCATCGCGATGGTTTGCGGACTGCTGGCATCCGGTGCAGGCTGCGGAGGCCGGTCGGCCTCGTCGCCCGACAACCACATCGTGATCCCGGTCGAGGGTTCGGATACGATGGTCAACGTCGCCCAGGCTTGGGCGGAAACGTACCACTGGAAGCACCCGGAGGTCAGCGTCCAGGTTCTCGGCGGCGGTTCCGGCGTCGGCATCGCCAGCCTGATCGACGGGAACTGCGACATGGCCAACAGCAGCCGTCAGATGAAGCCGGACGAAATCCAGAAGGTCGAAGCGGCGCATGGCGCCAAGCCCACAGAGACCGTGGTGGGTTACGACGCGCTGGCCGTTTACGTCCACAAATCGAACCCGGTCGAGACGGTCTCTCTGGACCAACTCGCCGAGATCTACGGCTGGGACGGGAAACTTACCCGGTGGTCGCAGGTGGACCCGAAGCACCGCTGGAACGAGGGCGATGCGATCGTGCGCGTCAGCCGTCAGGCCGGCTGCGGGACGTACTCCTATTTCCGCGAGGCCGTGCTGGGAAAGAAACGCGACTTCAAGCTGGGTTCCGTGGACCAAAGCGGGTCCAAGGCCGTTGTCGCGCTGGTGTCCCGGACCCCCAACGCCATCGGATACAGCGGGATGGGCTACCAGACTCCCGAGGTCAAGATGCTGCGGGTTTCCCCACTCGTAGGGCAGCCGGGCGTCGCGCCAACGGCGGGTAACGCGAAGAACGGTTCCTATCCGATCACCCGCCCCCTGTTGATCTACACGGCAGGGGAACCGGCCGGCCCGGTGCGAGACTATCTGGATTGGATCCTCTCGGCGGAAGGACAGACCGTGGTGCGGGAGCTGGGCTACGTGTCCCTGGACGAACATGAGTGATCTGCCTTCGATCTCCGGTTCCCCTGCGCCCGCTCCGCGCCGCCCGGAGCGGCGGACGTTCTCCGTGTTGGCGCTGGTCGAGCCGCTGATCGAGTGGACGATCCGGCTGTGCGGCTGGAGCGCGATCCTGTTCGTGGCGGCGATCTTCTTCTTTGTGTTTCGGGAAGCGGCTCCCGTCCTGTTCGGCGAATTGGACCTGCGGGAGTTTTTCACCAGCCAGAACTGGATTCCTTCCTCGGAAATCCGTCCGCAGTATGGCATCCTGGCGCTGTTGATCGGAACCTTGTCGGTGACGGGCCTGGCCATGCTGCTGGCGGTGCCGCTGGGTCTGGGCGCGGCGGTGTACTTATCCGAGTTCTGCGGGGGCACGCTGCGGGAAGTGCTCAAGGTGGTAATCGAGTTGCTGGCGGCCATTCCCTCGATTGTCTGGGGATTTGTGGGGTACATGGTGATCGGACCGGTGCTCATCCACGTGACGGGGGCGGCGGTCGGCATCAATCTGCTGAACGGCGGCATCATCCTGGCCCTGATGAGCGTCCCGGTGATCGTGTCCGTCGGCGAGGACGCGCTCAAGGCCGTCCCCGACTCGTACCGGGAAGCCGCCGTGGCGCTCGGCGCCAGCCGCTGGGAGATCGTCTACCGGGTCCTCTTTCCCGCGGCGAAGAACGGCTTGCTGGCAGCCGTTCTGCTGGGCGTCGGCCGCGCCATCGGCGAGACGATGGCCGTCTTGATGGCCACCGGGCATGCGGTGCAAATCCCGACCAGCCTGCTGGATCCCATCCGCACGCTGACGGCGACGGTGGCAGCGGAACTGGGGGACGTCGTCGCTGGCGGGACGCACTACCGCGTGCTGTTTGTGATTGGGTTAGCGCTGTTTGCCGTGTCGTTCGTGGTGAACCTCACGGCAGACCTCGCCGTCAAGGGAGTCCGCAGTGACAAGACCGGCTGAGACGGGCCAACACGCGGATGCTTCCGATCGGGAAGTCTTCACACCTTCCGCGCTGGAGAGGCGCAAGAAGATCAAGGAGACCATTGCCCAGTACGTTTTTCTGGCGATGACGCTCAGTCTGGTCGTCCCGGTGTTCGCCATCTTGGGCTATATCCTCGTGCAGGCCTGGCCCGTGCTGTCGCTGTCCTTCATCTGGGAAAACCCCCGGGATTTCATGACCGCAGGAGGGCTCTGGGCGCCGTTGGTGGGGACCTTTTTCCTGGTGCTGATCTCGCTGCTGGTGGCGGCCCCGGTGGGCATCCTGGCCGGCGTCTATCTGAATGAATACGCCGGCGACAACTGGCTGACGCGGATTGTCAATCTGGCGGTCGTCAACCTGGCCGGCGTGCCCAGCATCGTCCACGCGTTATTCGGCGTGGGGGCCTTTGTGCTGTTTGCCGGCATGGGCCGTTCGCTGCTGGCGGCTTCCTGTACTCTGGCCGTAATGACCTTGCCGGTGATTATCACCAGCACCCGCGAGGCCTTGGCTGCGGTGCCGATGACGTTCCGCGAAGCCTGCTGGAACCTGGGGGCTTCGCGCTGGCAGACCATCCGCACGATTGTGCTCCCGAATTCGATCAGCGGGATTCTAACCGGCGTGATCCTGCAAGTCTCCCGCGCGGCTGGCGAAACGGCCCCCATCCTGTTCACCGGCGCGGTCTTCTTCACGCCGATCCCCGACCACGGTTGGGAGTCCTTCCTCCCGTACGGACTGGGCGACCGGTGCATGGCGCTGTCCATGCATCTGTTCACGCTGTCCACCCAGGTGCGCGGCGTTTCTGACGAACTCCAGTACGGCACCGCCTTCGTGTTGATTGCCCTGGTGTTGCTGGTCAACAGTCTGTCGATCGGGCTGCGGACTTACCTGCGTTCGCGGAAGAGGTGGTGATCCCCATGGCGGCGACGGTGCAGTTCCAAGATGTGTCCGTGACCTACGGCTCCCAGACGGCGCTGCGTGGCATCACCCTGGACATCCCCGCGGCCCAGATCTTTGCGATCATCGGCCCCGCGAATTCCGGCAAGACCACGCTGTTGAAGTGCATCAACCGCACGATCGACTTCGTCCCCTCCGCCCGCGTCCAAGGGCAGGTGCTGGTCGGCGGCGAAGACGTGAACCGGATGCGCAATGCCTACGCCTTGCGGCGGCGCGTGGGCATGGTGTTTCCCTTGCCCGTGGGCCTGCCGCTGACCGTGTTCGACAACGTGGCTTACGCGCCGCGGCGAGCCGGCTTGCGCGACCGGGCCGAGTTGGAGACGCTGGTCGAAAAGTGTCTGCGGCAAGCGATGTTGTGGGACGAGGTCAAAGACCGCTTGAACGTGTTGGGAACCAAGCTGTCCGGCGGCCAGCAACAGCGTCTGACGCTGGCCCGTGCGCTGTCGCACCGCCCGGAGATCCTGTGTCTGGACGAATTCTCCATCGCCATCGACCCGGTCACGACGATGAAGATCGAGGACGTGCTGCTGGAACTGAAGAACGAGATGACCATCGTCCTGGTCACCAACCTCGTCCAGCAGGCGCACCGCCTGGCCGAGCACACCGCGTTCCTGAACAACTCGCAACTGGTCGAGGTGGGCGAAACGGAAAAAATGTTTGAGGAGCCCGACAATCCATTGACTTACGAGTACGTGACGGGAGGGTTTGGCTAATGACCGCTGCCACGCCCGCCCCGCCAAGCGACTTCAGCATCCACACCCTGGACCTGAACCTTTGGTACGGCGACTTTCAAGCGTTGAAAGGAATCACCGCCGGCATCAAGCCGGGACGGATCACCAGTTTGATCGGTCCGTCGGGCTGCGGCAAGACCTCGCTCCTGCGGTGCTTCAATCGCATCAACGAGCGGTACGGCAATGTCACGACGACCGGCGAGATCACCATCCTGGGCCGGAATATCTACGATCCGGGCGTGTCGCTGAGCGAACTGCGGAAAACGGTGGGGATGGTGTTCCAGCGTCCGAATCCCTTGCCTATTTCGATCTGCGAAAACGTGCTGTTCGGGACCCGCATCCATACGTCCAGCCGCAGCTTGCCCAAGAGCCGCCAGCAGGAGATCGTCGAAAAGGCCCTCCGCGAAGTGGATCTCTGGGAGGACGTCAAAGACAAATTGAAACGCAAGGCCACCGGGTTGACGCTGGAACAACAGCAGAAATTGTGCATTGCCCGCTTGCTGCCGCTCAAGCCGCGGATCATCCTGATGGACGAACCCTGTTCCGCGCTGGACGCCGAAGGTACGGAGAAGATCGAGGATTTGTTGGACGGATTGCGCCAGCGGTACACCGTCGTGATCGTGACGCACAACATGGCCCAGGCCCGCCGCGCGTCGGACGAGTGCATTTTCATGCTGCTGGGCGAGTTGATCGAGCACGGACCGACCGAGCAGATTTTTTTCAATCCGCAGCGGGAACAGACGGAAATGTATATCGAAGGGCGATACGGGTAATAGGAGACGGAGCGATGAAGAAATTCGACAACGAACTAACGGCCATCCAGAAGGAACTGAGCGACATGGCCGACCTGGCTCGGTCCATGGTCTATTTGACGGCCGCTGCCGTCAAAGACCGTTCCCGCGACGTCCAGGCGGAGATCTACGACGAGGAGGATCGGCTGAACAAGATGCAGACGCGGATCGACCGCGAAGCGATCCGCATGTTGACCGTCTACGGCCCCGTGGCCAAGGACTTGCGGTTCGTGCTGGTTTGTACGCACGTCACGTCCCAGTTGGAGCGGATGGGGGACCAGGTCGTCAACGTCATCCAGTCGCTGCAGATGATGCGGTCCGACCCCGCCGCCCACCCGCTGTTGCCCAACCTGGGCAACATGGCCGACCTGGTCTGCGAAATGGTGGACGACGCGCTCGATGCCTACTTCTCGCGGAATTCCGACAAAGCCGTCCTGACGCGGCAACGCGACGACGTGGTCGACGCCATGAACGACCAGGTGATGAAGGAGCTGTTGACCGACGAAGTGCTCCGCGACGTGCTGTCCGGCGCGACGGATATCGCCGACGCCGTGGCCCAGATCCTGATTGCCCGCTGCCTGGAACGGATTGCCGACCAGGCGACGAATATCTGCAAGGAAGTGATCTACATGGTCAAGGGCGACGACGTCCGCCACAAACGGCCCAAACCCTGGGGCACGCCGGAAACGCCCACCTGAGGCCGCTTTCTGGCCGTCGATCCGGCCTGATCGGCAACGCTGTCGAACATTCCTTGCCGGGAAAGCGCGTATGGCTGTCTGCACGTTGGGACGCCACGGAACTGGTGTTCGTCGTACGAGACGAAGGGCTGGGGATCCCTGCCGAAGCCCAGCGGCGGCTATTCACGCCGTTCGAGCGGGCGGGAGTCTGCACGACGGCGGGCGAACGAAGCACCGGCTTGGGGCTGGCCATCGCCCGCAAAATTGTCGAGGCGCATCGCGGACGGCTCTGGGTGGAAAGTACGGTCGGTTGCGGAGCCACGTTCTACGTGGCCCTGCAGGCGTAAGCCGAGGCAGATTCCGCAGCTCGGATTTTGAAATTCGTTGTTGACAGTTTACGAGGAGACAAGTGCATGAACCAGGACCATCTCATCGACACGGCGCGGCGGCTGGTCCAGCCGTCGGCGGAGGCGGCACAGGAATTCGAATCGCGGCGGGAAACCTTGGCCGAAGAGTTGAATCGGCAGATGGCGGTCCGCCCGGACTTGGACAAGTTGATCGGGCCGGACAATCTGGCCATGATGCAGGACAACAGCCGCAACCTGTGCCGGTTCATGTCCACCATCTTTCGCGGCCACGAGCCTGTGGTGCTGGTCAACACGGTATTGTGGGTCTTCCGCGCCTACCGTTCGCACGGCTTCCGGACAACCTATTGGGCGGCGAATCTGGATACACTGGTCGAGATCCTTCGCCAGCGGTTGACACCGGCGGCATTTCAATCCGTCTACCCGTTCTTCGATTGGCTGATCGTCAATATTCCCCTGTTTGTGCAAATCAGCGACAGCCAATTGCACGAAGCCCTGAGCGAGACACCCCAGCATGGGTAGGGAGCCGCGGGGCGAGGGGACTTGAGCAATCGTACTCGATGGGCGATAATACCCGGCATGAGCCGAGCGAACAGGCGGACGAATCATCTAACGGACCCCAAGGCCGATGGGGTGTCTTGATGGAACCAATTCTGCGAATCTTAGTGGTGGATGACGACGCGAACACGGTTCGCGGTACGCGTCGCATATTGGACCAGGCAGGCTACGAAACGGCGGGGGCATACAACGGTGAGCAGGCGTTGGCACGAGTGCAGGCCGACCGCCCGGATCTGGTCCTGCTTGACCGCCAGTTGCCCGACTTGGATGGTCTGGAAGTCTGCCGTCGAATCAAGAGCGATCCGGCGTTGATGGACACCTGCGTTGTGATGGCTTCGGGCCAACACACACTCAGCGACGAACAGTCCTGCGGTTTGGAGTCGGGCGCCGACGGGTACATCGTGCGCCCCGTGGCCAACCGGGAACTGCTGGCGCGCGTCGAGGCGTTTGCGCGAGGAATCCGCAAGGGCCGCTCGTTACGGGAGAAGGCCGAGGCGTTATTGCGACACCGGACGGCAAGCCCGCAGCCTTTCGGCGACGACCAGGCACAGCAACTGCTGTACGAAGTGCAGGTCCACCAGGTCGAATTGGAAATCCAGAGCGACCAACTGCGCCGTGCGCAGGGCGAGTTGCAGTTGTCACGCAACCGGTATGCGCAGCTGTATAACGAGGCGCCCATCGGTTATGTCCTCCTCGATCGCACCGGGGCGATCCGGCAGGCCAACCGCACCGTGGGCGAGTTGCTGGGACGGCCCGCGAAGGAACTCGTCGGGCAAACGTTGGCGAGCGTCTTTGCCACGGAGGATCGAGACGACTTCTTGGACTATATCCGCGCCCTTTGGGAGGGTACGGAGGACCGGACCTTCGAGGGCCGTTGGCCCTGCGCCGACGTCGGCATCCGCTGGGTGGAACTGTGCGGACGATTGGAACGTGGGGACGTGTTGCAGGCCGTCGACGAGCCGCGGTTGCTGGTAACCGCTTCGGACGTGACCCAGCGCAAGACAAGCCAACAGCGACTGGAACAACTGAATGTAGCCTTGCAGGCCGGCAACGACGAGCTGGAACGGTTCAACCGGCTGCTGGTCGGCCGCGAAATGCGAATGATCGAACTGAAGCGGGAAGTGAACGAACTGTGCCTGCAACTAGGCTGGGAACCGCGATATGCCCTCGATTTCGCCGCTCCGGCGATCGGATCAAGAGACGTGGGCAACGCCTGAACTTTGGAGGATCGCTCGACAAGAAAGCATCGAGAGCCATGGGGGCGAAGGCCCCGGAGGGCCGGTTCCCAGCACATGGCTCCTGTCGCTTTCTTATCGGGCATTGTTTGGCTTGGCTCGCCAGCCGGAGACGCCCCCTGTGGCCTGGGGTCGCCGGGGTACGAGTCATCGGCTTCCGCGAACGTCGGAAGGAAGACATGTGAACGCGCCTCGCATCCTGATTGTCGAAGACGAAACGATCGTGGCCCTGGACATCCAGGAGCGGCTGACGAGTCTGGGTTACGCCTGGGCGGGGGGGGCGCGGACCGGCGAGCAGGCCCTGGCCCTGGTTGAACGCGAGCGTCCCAGCCTCGTGTTGATGGATATTCGCCTGCAAAACGCGATGGATGGCATCCTCGCGGCCTGCCAAATCCGGGATCGCTTCCACTTGCCCGTGATCTTCCTGACGGCCAATTCCGAAGACGCGACCTTGGACCAGGCGAAGCGGGCGGAACCGTATGGCTATATCCTTAAGCCGTTCGACGACCGCGAACTGAAATCGACGATCGAGATGGCGTTGTACAAGCACCATGCCGAACAGGAGATCCGGCGGCTGAACCGGTTGTACAACGTGCTCAGCCAAGTCAACCAAGCGATTGTGCGCTGCAAGTCGCAGGACGAATTGCTGTCGTTGGTGTGTCGCCTGGTCGTCGAACACGGGCAAATGGGCACGGCGTGGATCGGGTGGCTGGATCCAGCCACTCGCCGGATCGAACCCATCCATCAGTACGGGACTGGAGAGACGCACGTCGGTTCGACGAGTTTCCTCGCCTGTGACTCCCGCGAGCAAGCGGGCAATCCCGGCTTGGCAGTTGTGTCGGGAAAAGCGTCCATCTGCAACAGCTGTGGAAAGCAGAAATGCCCCTATCCGATCGAACAATCACCCGCTCGGTTTGGCTTTCAATCCTGCGGCTCGTTCCCGATCCGATTCGGCGGCAAAGTCTGCGGCGTGCTCACCGTTTGCGTTCCCGAGCCCGATTTTTTTGCCGAGCGCGAGACGGCTCTGTTGGAGGAGGTGGCGATGGATATCTCCTTCGCCTTGGACACCTTCGAGGGCGAAGCGCGCCGCCGGCGGGCGGAGGATGAGATCCGCCGCTTGAACTTGGACCTGGAGCAGCGGGTGCGGCAGCGGACGGCCGAGTTGGAAGCCGCCAACCGGGAACTGGATGCCTTTTCGTATTCCGTCTCGCACGACCTTCGCGCGCCCTTGCGGGCCGTCGATGGTTTCGCCGGTATTCTGATCAGCGACTATCGGGACCGGCTCGACGATGAAGGCCGCCGCGTGCTGGGGGTCGTCCAGGGCCAGACGCGTCAGATGGGGCGGTTGATTGACGACCTGCTGCGGTTTTCGCGTCTGGGACGGCATCCGCTCCAGAAGACGCAGATTGACATGGAACATCTGGTTGGCGAAGTCGTCCAGCAACTGCGTCAGGCGGCGCCCGAGCGGGCGATCGAATTCCGGTTGGGCAGCCTGCCGGCCGCAATGGCGGACGTTTCGCTGTTGCGCCAAGTCTGGCTGAACTTGCTGGGCAACGCGTTCAAGTTCAGTCGGTCGCGGGATCCGGCGGTGATCGAGGTGGACGGAACGGTCGAGGAAGAAGGAACCGCGTTTGTTATCCGGGACAATGGCGTGGGGTTTGACGCAAAATACGCCGACAAACTGTTCCATGTCTTCCAGCGGCTGCACGGACCAGACGAGTTCGAGGGCACGGGCATCGGCTTGAGTCTGGTACAGCGGATCATTCAACGCCACGCCGGCCGCGTCTGGGCGACGGCGGAACTCGGTCGGGGCGCGACGTTTGGCTTTTGGCTGCCCCACGTCGCGTGCCCCGGACCGGACTCGTTTCACCCGGAGAGGCTGTGAAAAAGCGGGGACAGGCACCTCGCGACCGGCCAAATTCCTCGCGTTGTTGCCGTGCTTGCTCGGAGCTAGTCCCCGATTTGACTGTGTCCTCGCCTTTACGACGCGGGGAACACCACGCGAAAGGCCGTTCCTGGCGGACCGCGGTCCACACTCAGCGTACCATCCAATTGCTCTGTCAATCTGCGGATTAGTTCCATGCCAAGAGACTTTCGCCCGTCCGTATCCTGCACGTCGGCCAGTCCCGTTCCGTCGTCGGCTACGGTGAGGACCAATTGCTGGTCCGCCGCCGATTCCAAGGCGACCGTCGTCCTGCCCGAACGGCCGTCCGGAAAGGCGTGCTTGAGGGCGTTGGTCACCAGCTCGTTGATCAGCAGTCCGCAGGATACCGCCCGATCCAACGGCAGCTTGATGCTGCCGATGCGAGTCTCCAATTGAACTTGCATCCTGTCGAGGCCGCAAGACTGGGCCAAGTGCATGCACATGCGTTCGACGTAGCGTTTGAAGTCGATCCGCGCCAGATCGTCCGAACGATACAAGGTTTCGTGCAGCAGGGCCATCGAGCGGACACGGTTCTGCATCGTGCGGAACGCTTCGACGACCGCCGGCGTCGGCTCTTTTCGGGCTTGCAAACTCATCAGGCTGTTGATGATCTGCAGGTTGTTCTTGACGCGGTGATGGACTTCCTTGAGCAGCGTCTCGCGCTCGGCCAAGGTCCTCTGCAATGCCTCTTCCGTTCGCTTTCGTTCGGCCGCTTCGAAACAGAACGATACAAAAGTGGCCAACGTTTGAGCCAGTTGCTCTTCCTCGGCCAGCCATGAGTGGACGTCCCCCACGTGCTCGAAGCTTAACAGGGCCGTCAGGCGACCGTGGATCCAAATCGGAGCGTCCATCAGCGATTGGATGCCGTGGGCATCGTAATAAGAAGCGGGGATCTGCAACGCACGGGGATCGGTGCGGACGTTCATGGCGGCGATCACCCTGCCCAGCTGATGAGCGGCCAGGTACTCCGGGAAATCCTCGCACTGCAGAACTTCGCCCTCGCGGAATGCCCCAGAGTCGCGTTCGTACAGTCCGTAGCAACGCATCCGCGAAAGGTCCTCGCTGTAGACCCACACGCTGGTCCTCGCGGTCTTCATGACCTCGGCGGATCGTGTGATAATCCGCCGGATATTGTGCGTGAGATCCCCGGAAAAGAACTGGCTGTCATTGACTAAATCAGACAGCAGCGACACGAATTCGCGCTGGCGGCTCTCTTTGGCCTGCAGCAACTGCTCGGCGCGACGCCGCTGGCTGATATCGGTACCCTGGACGATTGTGGCTTCCAAGGTCTCGCCGTCCGGGCGAAAGATACTGGCCGAACTCCAGTGGACGATGTGCGCCTCGCCGGTCCGCCGGTCGAGGATGGGGATCTCCATCTCGTCCCAGCATTCCCCAGCCGTCAAGCGGATGATGTCCATCGAGGCATCACGGCTTTCCGGCGGAAAGAGGATGTCGGGCCGCTGGCCGAGCGCCTCTTCCGCAAGGATTCCGGTCAGCCTTTCCGATGCGCGGTTAAAGCGGGTGATCCGAAACTCGGCGTCCCAGACGATGATCGGCGAATTGGCGTGCGCGAACAGTTTCTCCAAGTAGTCCCGCGTTTCGCGCAAACTTGCCTGGTTGGCCCGCAACTCGTTCTCCGTCTGTTTGCGGACTTCGATTTCGACTCGTAGATCTTCCAGCAGGTTCAGCGTAGCGCACCGATTCTCTTCAATTTTCCGAGTGCGTTCGTCCACCATCGCGGCCAGCTGCGCTCGCTCCAGTCCCTGGATACGATTGGCCGCTCGGATCTTGGCCATCGCCTGGATCGCGGCGACCAACTCCAATTCGTCCACCGGCTTGGTCAGAAACCCTTCGCCCCCGGCTTGCAGGGCTCGTACACGGCTTTCTCGGTCGGTCCTGATCGCGGTCAGAAAGACCACGGGAATCGAGCGCAGATGTTCATCGGCTTTCAACTGACGACAGACGGCAAACCCGTCCAGTCCCGGCATGATCAGGTCCAGCAGGATCACATCCGGGTCGGCGGCGCGGGCTGCCTCGATGCCGCAAGCCCCATCCCGTGCGGTCAGCACGGTACAGCTGGGAAGGAGATCCTGGATCACGGCTCGCAATGACGTCAAGTTGTCCGCGTTGTCGTCGATCGCCAAGACCTTCAATTCGTTCGATTCCAAGAGTTGGCCTTTCTGGTTGCGTTAGGAAACTCCGCAGAACAAGAATTCATAACATTGGGGGTGGTGAGAGAATCCGAGGACGCCTGCGGGAGGACACGCTGCGAGGATGGCGACGAACGGTTTCATCTGGCAACGCCTGATTCCATCCCTTTCTCCGCGTGCTCTGCGATCAGCCCGCCTTCTGCCCGTGGGCGATCATGCGGGCAATCGCCGCCAACAGCCCGCTCTTGCTGATATCGCCCTTCTGGAGCAGTTGATAGATGTTGTTGCCTTTCAGGAAGCTCAATTCCTCCTGCGTCACATGCCTGGCCGTCAGGATCAGGACCGGCAGGTGGGTGGTTCGCTCCGTGCCGCGGATCGTGCGCAGGACTTGAAACCCATCCACGCCGGGCATCGTCAAGTCGAGCAAAACGGCGTCGGGCAGGACGGATTCGATCTGCTCCAGGGCTTGCTGGCCATCACGGGCCACCAGGACGCGATACCCTCGGGCGGTCAGGACGTCCGTCATCTGGACCACGGCTGGCTCGCTGTCTTCGACCAACAGCAGAAGCGGTCCCTGGCCGGCAGGGAAAGATGCCGCGCAAACGCTGGCGTCCCGACCGCCACCGAATGGGGTTCCCGCCGCTTCACCGCCTGCCTCGTCCAGCGCCAACGGCAAGCACAGCGTGAACGTCGAGCCTTGGCCGGGAGCGCTTTCCACCGTGATGTCGCCTCCCAGCAACAAAGCGTATTTCCTCGCGATGGTCAGCCCCAATCCGGTGCCCCCGAAACGCCGCGAATCGCTGTCGTCAGCCTGGCGAAATTCCTCGAAAATGTGGCAGAGGTCGGTAGCGGCGATGCCGATGCCCGTATCGGCGACGGCAACCCGGCATTCCGCGTCCACCTGACGGGCGGAAATCTCCACCCGCCCCCGTTCGGTGAACTTGACCGCGTTGTCGATCAGGTTCTGCAGAATGTGGCGGCATTTGTCGGCATCGCTCACCAGGGACGGCAGGCCAGCGGACACTTGCTGGACTAAGGCCAGCTGTTTCTGGTCCGCCTGGGGTTTGAGCATCGCCACGATCTCGGCGATCAACTCGCCGATGGAAAACGAATGGCGGCGGATCTCCTCGCGGCCGGCCTCGATCCGCGACAAGTCGAGGATATCGTTAATCAGTCCGAGCAAGTGTTTCCCGTTTCGCTCGATGACGTCCAGGTAACCGTATTCCTCGTCGGGGATCGCGCCTCGCAGGCGGCGGTTCAAGACGCTGGACAGACCGATAATCGAGTTGAGCGGCGTCCGCAGTTCGTGGCTCATGTTGGCCAAGAACACGGTCTTCAGCCGACTGGCCTCGGCCAACTGCCGCTTCTGCATCTCCAGTTCGGTGTTTTGCGCGGCCAATTCGCCCGTCTGCGCGGCCAGTTCCCGCTTCTGGGCTTCCAGTTCGCGATTCTGAAACTCGAGCCGCTCGGCGAACTCCTGGATCTGCCGATAGGCCAACACGCCGTTCATGCGGGCGCTCAGGGTGCGCAGGACATCCTCGACCAGGCGGATCGTGACGGCGTCATAGCTCCGGACGCTCGCCAGGGAGATCACCGCCGATACTTCCGACGTCTGCGGTCCGACCAACAGTGGAATGGTGATGATTTCCCGCGGTTGAAAATCGCCGCTGACCGCCGCCCAGGTGAAACGGGTATCCGCGGAGATCTCCGCGATTCGTTGGATCCGGCCCGTAGCCAGGGCCGCGCCGAACTCGCCCTCGGCCTCGGTTGCGGAAAACGACGTTCGTTTGCCGGGACTCAGTCCAATCGAATCGAAGTGCTCGAAGGCCGTTTTCTGGGGGTTCAGCAGGTAGACGGCCCCGATCTGCGAGCCCGTGTGCTGGAGTAATCCCTTGAGCAATTCCCGGCAGAAGGCTCGCGCCTCGATCTCGCGGAGCATCACGCCGGCCAGTTCGGCGGCCCGCGCCTTGACGTTCATCTCGACTTGAATCGTGTCGGCCATCGTGTTGAAGGATGTAGCCAGTATTCCGAACTCGTTGGTGGAAAGATACCGGCTGCGAGCGTCCATGTTGCCTTGCCGATACTGGTCTGTCGCAGTCACCAAATCCGATAACGGAATCCGGATGCTTCTCTCCAAAGATGCGGCGATCAGCAGGGCCAGCAACAGGATGACGGACGCCACAACGGCCAATCGAAGATCCAAAACTTGCTTGTGCTGTTGGGCATCCCGGTAGAAGGTGTCGCTCCGCGTCCGGGAGAATTCGCTGATTTTCTCGATCACGCCCAGCAACTTGTTGACGTGGCTGCCGCCAACGCCGGTCTGCCGAGTGCGCGACTGGGCCTCGGCAGCCTTCCCTTCGCGCCGCAGGCGGAGGGTTTCGTCGCGGATGACCTTCCACTGGACAAAGGCCCGGTGAGCTTCGTCGATATCGCTCCGCGGCCCCAGGTAACGGTCGTACAAGACGTCGAACTCGCGCCGAGCGTCAGTCTCGCGAGCGTCGATAATCTGGAGGACGGATTCTCGTTCCCGGTCATCCTCCAGCAGGCACAGGTCTTTCATCTCCCGATGCATGGTCAGGATACTGGCTCGGATCTCGCCCACGGCCCGCCGAACCTGCAGCGAATGCTCGTACAGCCCTTGGGCTTCTTGCCACAGCCGGTCCGTCTGCAGCCAAGCCAGGATGCTGAGGACGACCACGAACACCAGAATGGTGCCAAGGCCAAGCCGCAGTTGCGTGCCGATGTTCAAGTCGTTCAATTTCATGGTTCAGCGGCCTCGACTGGCCAAACGGAAAATGGCTGCGGGCGAGAACAACGCCCGAAAACCTCCCTCGTTCTCGATGATCGCCCGTTCGGACTCGCCGGTGACCAGAAGCCCGCGAGGCGATAAACAACGCCGCAGCTTACTCAAGATGATGCGGCGAGTCTGCGGCCGATAGTACAACAGCAGGTTGCAGCAGATGACCAAATCGAAGTCGCCATAGATGCCCGTCGGCGGACCGTTGGAACGTTCATCCCGCAGATCGTAAATGGAGAAATCCACCCACTCTCTCAATCGGGGTACAATGGCATAGTGCTCGCCGTGCCGGGAAAAATATTCGTTCAGATGCCGCAACCGTACGTTTTGTACCGACCGCTGATTGTACATGCCGCGGCGAGCCGACGCCAGTTCCGCTTCGCAAACATCGGTGGCGATAATCCGGAACGGAAGCGGTTCGACTCGACTGGCTGCCAGATCCGCCAGCAGGATGGCGATCGAATAGGGCTCCTGCCCCGCGGCGCAGCCCGCCGACCAGACCCGGATCGCGGCTCGGACCGACGCGGCCTGCTGGTCGGCAAAGCCGGGCAAGACGACTTGCTCCAGCAGGGCAAAGGTCAGCGGATTTCGAAAAAACTCGCTGTACCCGACGTTCAGCGAACGTACCAGCGTCTCGGCTTCGACACCGTCTTGCTCCAGCCGCGCCAGATAGGCGGCCGCATCGAGCGAGGTGGCAGCCAGTCGGCGTTCGAGGGATCTCGCCAAAAACGTCTCCTCGTATCCGGCGAGGTCTCGATCGTACGCCCGCTGCATCAACGAGACGAGCTGTGGCAAAGACGCCTCGCCCCGCAGTTGCCGGTTTTGGTGCGCCGCTGCCGAATTGCCGTTCACGGTTCGCTCCCGGCCAACTCGCCCACGACACTCAGATACCGCGGCGCCCTGCCGACCCCGGTCAGCAATTCGTTGACCTCCCGCTTCAACTCCATGATGCGGCCTTCGCGCCCCAGCGTGATGTCATACCAGCGCTGCAATTCGTGAAGCTGCTCGGTCAGTTTTGCCTCGTTCTGTTTTCGCACCGCAATGTTCCGGGCAAACACCAAGGCGCCGTCGCTGCCTTGAAACCGCATCGGCCCAGCGGAAACCTCCACGGGGACCGGAGTACCATCCAAACGGAGATAGACAAGTTCGGCGCGAGGCAGGGACGATTTCTGCTCATTCAGTTGCCGGATCCGCTGCCCCACCATGCCGCGATAATCCGGATGACAACGTTCCGTCACCGGCTGCCCCAGCAGATCGTCGGCCGTAACGGCTCCAAACAAGTGAACGGCCGCCTCGTTCAAATAGGCAAACCGGCCTTCGGTCTGGACAAAAACCGCATCCGGCGAACTTTCGACCAGCAAACGGAAACGGGCCTCGCTGTCGTGCAAGGCGTCTTGCACCCGCTTGGCTTCGGTGACGTCGCTGAAGACCGTCGAAAACCTGCCCGGCTCCGGGCACCCCACCGTCACAAACAGGTGCTTCTGAAGAGGAGCGAAATAGGCTTCGAAAGAAGCTGGTACGCCCGTCTCGGCGACTTTGCTATAGACGTCGAGAAAAGGGGCCTCACCGGTGCCGTACAGGACGGATGCCAAAGCGCCAACAGCCCGGCTGCGGGGGATGCCTGTGATCCGTGCAAATGCCGGATTGATGTCCAGCAGACGGTAGTCTACCGGCCGCCCTTGTCGGTAAATCACTTCATCCAAGCAACAAGCTGCCGCCATGTTCTCGAAGATCGCGCGATACTTGGCTTCGCTTTCACACAGCAGCTTCTCGGCCTGTCTTCGTTCGGTGATGTCATTCAGCACGACGCGGCACACCGCCACACCGTCGGAATCCTCCGCGATGGTCGCCTCCAGATGCGCCCACAGCGGGGCTCCGTTCTGATGCAACATCCGCAATTCGCACGTCTGCGGATGGCGGGTTGCCCACAGTTGCCGGTGGTGGCGGTCGTAAATATCCTCGTCCTCGCGGAGAATGAATCGGGTGACCGGCTGCCGAACTAACTGGGGTCGAGTCAGGCCCAGCAGTGTGGCGGCGGTGAGGTTGGCCTCCAGAATCAATCCCTCTTCGCTGACGGTGCAATAGCCCACCGGCGCGAGGTCGTACAGGTCAAAGTAGCGCGCCCGCATGACATCTAATTCGGCCTGCGCCTGGCGCAGCTCTTCGTTTTGCACCTCGAGTTGGATCTGTTGCACCCGAAACTCGTGCAGAATCCGCCGAGTTTCTGCAGGCGACAGGGGATCCTGCCCTTGAGCTTCCATCGCCGCCGCACGTTCTTCGGCTAGCTGGTACATCTTCACCGAGCCTAGGTGCCGGGCGGTGTCCGCTGGGGCGACGTCAGGAGCCCGGGGCGGGGGATTCTGTTGGATCATGGCCTTGCTCTTATGGGGTTCGGCGGATGGCTTTCCAGTGGGGAATCGACTCGGGCAAAGGGCGGATCTCGTTCTGCTCGGAAAAGACCCGATGACCTGAATCGCTCGGCGCGCGATTGGTACTGCAAGTCACCTCGGCCTCGCTGGAATTCGGCTCCCACCGATTCACCAAAAGAGAGGTTCTCGCGCGCGATGCAAGCTGTCAACCCCCCCACCCACCGCCCCGCGGGGAGCCTGCTGAAAAAGACCGACTATTGACAGTCAAGGGCGAATGCGGAAGGTTCTTTGAAATGGGTCATATTGCGATTTCGTACGAGGGGGGATCTCGAAACGTTTCTGTCATGCCATTCTTTTGTCGTTCCCGACACGCCCCGATGACAAAAACATGGCATGACAAAAACATCCCGCCATTTTTCTGTCCTTTCGGACGCACGCCGATGCCCTTGGTGGCGACCGGGGACTTTGAAGTTGCCCATTTTCGGCCCGAAATTCTGGCCGAAGGCCACATTCACCGTAGCCTGGGGCAACGCCCCAGGAACACGGGCGAACATCGGTCGTTTGGCCGAAGGCCATAGTCACCGCCCTGCAGCGGGCAATGTGAGTATGGCCTTCGGCCAAAAAAAGCCGGACGACACCGTAGTCCTGGGGCGTTGCCCCAGGCTACGGTGGGAACAGGCCTTCGGCCAAACATTGGCCGGACTGCCAAACGCACAACTTCGAAGACTGGGGACGGGCTCCACAACATGTTGTATCTGCCCGCACGCCAAACCGCTATTATTTGTGATGCCTATCCACTCTTGTTAACCAGTCTCAAGGTACTCCGGGGGGAGGGATGGGGAGTTGCTCGAAACGCCTTGTCAATAGCCGACAGGCGTTTTTCTTTGCCAGCCGCGCCGGATGCCAGTGCCGCGGATTGACCGGGGCGGGCCGATCCGTTATCCCAAAGGGTCGGATTTGCGTTGGCGGCCCGGCTTTCGCCTGTCCACGGCGGATGGTTTGTCCGCGTTGGCGGCCTGAAAGCTGGGCTCCAAGAACGATGCCTGCTGCGGTTGGGTGACGCTTGGAAAGGCGGGTGCGGCGTGACAGGGAATTCGAACTGGCGGCGGCCGGGGCGGTGGTGGGGCCTCGCTCGACGAAAACACACGCGAAAACACACGCGGAAGCGACGCACGCGGACGGCGACGGTGGAACGGCTGGAAGACCGCTGGCTGCTGGCGTTTGCCTCGCTGCCCGATCAGCCGCTGCCGGTCGGGACGACGCCCGTCGCGGTGGCTATCGGCCAGGTAGATCGGGATGCCCGAGCGGATCTGGTGATGCTGGGCGCCGATGGACGGCTGACGGTCGCGATCAACGGGGGCGACGGAAGCTGGAGCCGCCTGGTGGTCAGCGATCTGGGGCTGGACACGGCGGGGACGGTGCATGGGCTGACCCTGGGCTTGATCGACGGCGACGCGGTGCTGGATGCGGTGGTCCAGCACAGCGCGGGCATCACCGTGGCTCGCGGGGATGGGACAGGCCGGTTCGCTCCGCTGGCCTCGTGGCGATCCGGCGATGCCGATATGCTGGTACCCACGGACGGAGGTCGCGTGGGCCTGGCCGTGACGCTGGTCAACGCGGATTTCGACGCGGACTTGATCGCCGTGCTGCCGGGCTCGAACGAAGTGCTGGTGTTTTTGGGCGGGAACGCTGCGGGCGGCGGGACGGGCGGACTGCTGAACGCTGCGGCGCGATATGCCAGCGGGGCGAACGAACCGGTCGATGTGGTCGTGGGCCAGTTTCTCGGCTCGCCCCTGCCGGATCTGGCGGTCGGGCACCGCGATGGGACGGTGACGTTTCTAGCGGGCCTGGGCGACGGTGTGTTTCAGTTGCAGCCGGCGGCGACCGTCCGCAGCTTGGGAGGGATTCAAGCTCTGGCGGCGGCCGATTTCGACGCCGACGGCGATTTGGATTTGGCGGTCAGCGGCGGCGACCGTGTGACGCTGTTGCGGAAGGACGACGATCTGCTGGCGGCCAGTCCGATCCGCAACGGGGATTTCGCCGCGGGCTTGACGGGTTGGACGATCGCAACGGGCGTGGATGGCGGGAGGACGGACACGGCGGTCGAGGGCCGCGTGTCGGCGCTGGGTGGGATGGCCCAGTTGTGGGAACACGATGCGTTTCTGACTTCGCTGCAACAGACTTTCACCGTCGGGCCATCGCCGCAAACGCTCTCGTTCGACATCGTGGCGCTGGGGCTGGAGCCGGCACACGGCGGACTGCCGGATGCCTTCGAGGTGTCGCTGTGGAACGCGTCCGGCCAGTCGCTGGTACCGACGTTCCGGCCCGATGCGACCTCGTTTTTCAACGCCAATCCGGACGGCGCCGTGTCGCGGGCTGCGGGCGTCGCTTGGGACGGTCGCTCTGTGACGCTCGATATCACGTCGCTGACGCCGGGCACGCAGGCCACGCTGGCCTTCGACTTGATCGGCAATCCGCCCGGCCAAGGTTCCGTGGTGGCGGTGGACAACGTGCGGATCACGCCCGATTTTGTGCCCAGCGATTCGTTCACGCCGGCGCTGGTAGGGGGCGGATTTCACGCCACTGCGGGAATCGCCGCGGGCGACGTGGACGGCGATGGTCATCTGGATCTGGTCGTGGCGGACGCGGGGGCGGATCGCGTGGTGATCTTCCGCGGCGACGGCGGCGGGGCGTTCGCGCGGCAGGAATGGGATGTGGCCGATTATGGACACGATCCGCAGGCGGTGGCGCTGGGTCCGCTGACGCCGACGGACGCGGTGTGGGACGCGGCGATTGGCCTGACGGGCGGCGCACGCGTGCTGACGCCGTTGCGTTTTGACGAACTGCTGCCCCGGGTGACGCTGGTCCAGCCTGCGCCGAACCAGATCACCACGGTCGCCGTCACGCAGATCGAACTGTGGTTCTCGCAGGCCATGCACGACGCGGGCCCGGCGGGCGAACATTCGGTGACCAACCCGGCCGCGTACCGGTTGACCTCGGCCGGTGCAAACGGGGTGTTTGAAATTGGGACGCTCGACGCGGAGGACGATTCGATACCGCTGGGCGCGGTCCGCTATGACGCCGCGACGCACGAGACGGTGATCTCGCTGAGCGGCGGCCCGTTGCCGGACGGGTTGTATGTGCTTCGCGTGCTGGGTAGCGACCCGCGGTACGCACCGGTCAACGTCGACGGTCAGCCGTTGGCCGACGGCGCCGATGTGGCGTTCTACTTCGGCGTCAATGCCGTCGGGCCAGTCGATCTGCAGGCCGCCGAGGTGACCGGCAGCGAAGGCCAACTCGTGATACTGCAGGCGACGTTCCGCAATCCGGCCAGCCCCGGACCGCACACCGCTACGATCGACTGGGGCGACGGCTGTGTGGAGACCGTGGGAATAGACTCCATACTTCCCATAAATCCCATAAATCCCATGAGAATGATGGGAGCAATGGGAAGCATGGGAGCAATGAATTCATCGTTTGGGATTCCCCACGTCTACGCGGACGATGGTCAATACACGATCCGGTTGGCGGTGGCTGACGACGGGCTCGCACTGCCGCCGGCGACGCTGGACGTTGCGGCCTGGATCGCCAATACGCCGCCGACGTTGACGGTGCCTGCGGGAATTGTGCGGCACACGGGATTGGACGTGGCCTTGCAGGTCGGCACGTTTACCGATCCGGGTTTTTCGAATCCGGCGGCGGGGACGTTTGAATCGTTTGCGGCCACGATCGACTGGGGCGACGGTTCGGCCGCTTCCGCGGGCTTGGTGACCGTCGTGGATGGTAGCGTCGGCCGCTTGACGAGCGGCACGATTGACGGCAGCCACCGGTACGCGGCGGCGGGGACTTACCAGGTGAGGGTGACGGTCGCCGACGACGACGGCGGGGCGGATGTTCGATCGTTCACACTGGACGTTCAAGCGGTCCAGACCACGCGGTTCTACGTCGTCGACCGGAGCCGCCGGGCCACGTTCTTGTACGATGCCCAGTTCGTGGCAGCGGGCATGTGGCCGCTGGCGCGCAGCAACGCCGCGCCGCGGGGCGTGGCGGCCAACCCGGCCGGAGACACGCTGTGGGTCGTGAACGCCAGCAAGGAGGTGTTCGCCTATGACGCCGGCGGGACCGCGCGGGGCTCGTGGCGGGCCAACGACCTGCGCCAGCCGCAGGGCATCGCCACGGACGGACGGCACCTGTGGATCGTCGACGACGCGACGGACCGGGTGTACTTCTATGCCGATGCCGCCGATCGGCAGAGCGGCAAGTGGACGGCGACCCGTTCCTTCCGCTTGCACAAGGACAATGCCAAGCCCAGCGGGCTGACCAGCGACGGGAACCTGCTGTGGGTCACGGACGCCCGCTGCCTCAAGCCGCGTGTGTTCGTGTATACGCTGGACGGCCGCCTGGTGGGCTCGTGGGCCTTGGATCCGGCCAATGGCCATCCGCGCGGGATCGCGCTGCAGCGGTCCAGCGGCGACTTGTGGATCGCGGACCGCCACGACGTGTTGGTGTACCGCTACGCCGACGCCGCGACGCGGACCGGCGGCAGTCAGCAGGCCGCCCAAACGTATCGGCTGGCGGCAACCAACCGCACTCCCGAAGGGATCGCCGACCCGGCGACGCAGATTCAGATCGGCGACACGGTCTCGGACGGGATCTCGGACGCCGAGGAAGACGACGAGTTCATGTTCGACGTGACGCAAGGCGGTCAAACGATCTTCGTCGATTTCCAACTGCTGGCCGGCGGCGGGCTGGAGACGCGTCTGCTGGGCCCCGGCGGCGGCACGGTCTACTCGACGTCCGCCGTCACGGCCAGCGGATTGGACCGCGGACCCTTGGCTCTAACGGCCGGGACGTACACGCTGCGCGTCAAAGCGTTCGGCACGGGGACACGCACGTATCGCTTTCAGCTGTGGGACGTGCCGCCGATGGCGATCGACGACACGCAGATCGGCGCCCTGAATTCGGGCAGCATCCCGTCGCCCGGCGCGGCCCAGCAGTGGCGATTCGACGCGGCCGCCGGCCAGACGATCTACGTCGATTTTCGCGGATCGGCCGGCACCAATCCGATTTTGGAGACCCGTCTGCGGAACCCGACCGGCGGCACGGTCTACACGCAGATCGACTTTGCCGACGACCGCCAGGATCGCGGACCGTTGACACTGGCCGCTGGCGGCACGTACACGCTGGAGGTCAACGGCCGCGGCGACCAGACCGGCGGCTACGCCTTTCAACTCTGGGACGTGCCGCCGGACCGCGAGCAGTGGATCCCGCGGAACTCGCCCATCCGCGGCGAAACCACCTCGCCCGTGGACCGCGTGCGTTACCAATTCGACGCCGCGGCGGGCGAACAGTTCTTGCTGGACGTGATCGAAAACCCGCAGCAGGTGTATTTTGATTTGATACGACCGTCGGGCGGCTTCGTGTTCCAGCGGCAGACGAGCGACCAGCTGCCGGCCGCGTTCGCCGAGACGGGCACGTACACGCTGGTCGCGTCCAGCTACAAGCCAGTCACCGGCGTCATCAGCGACCGGTTCGGGGCGTTTCAATTTCAGGTCCAGCAAGTGGCCGCGCCGGCGGTCGGCGTGCCGGACAGTCAAGGGACCGATTTCTGGCTCGCCTTTACGCGACACGCCCGCGACACGCTAGGCGCCAAGGATGTCGAACTGGTGCTGCAGATCACCAGTTCGGTCGACACATCGGGGACCGTGATGCTGCCCGGATCGGGACTTCCGGGATCAACACCCTGGATGACGTCGTTCGTGGTTCGCGCGGGCCAGGTCACCCGGATCGCGCTGCCGGCCTCGGCCGAGATCGGCGGCAGCGACCAGGTGGAATCGCGCGGCGTGCGGGTGCGGGCCTTGGACGAAGTTACGGTGTACGCGCTCAGCTACTTGCCGTACAGTTCCGACGGCTACCTGGCGCTGCCCTGCGACACGTTCGGCACCGAGTACCTGGTGGTCTCGTATGACGAAGGCAACGCGCTGACGGGCCGCACGTCGTCGTTCGGCCTGGTGGCTGCGGCGGACGGCACGACGGTGACCGTGACGCTGCCGGTGGCAGTCGGCACGCGGGCGGCAGGCGTGCCGTATTCGATTCTGTTGAACGCCGGGCAGGTTTACGAACTGACCACCACGACCGTCGCCGACTTGACGGGCACGGTGATCCTGGCGGACAAGCCGATCGGCGTCTGGGGCGGGCACCGCTCGGCGCGGATTCCCGCCGGGTACAGCGCGGCCAATTATCTGGTCGAGCAGTTGCCGCCCGTCGATACGTGGGGCCGGCACTTCGTCACCGTGCCGCTGGCCACACGGACCGGCGGCGACCGCTTTCGCCTGCTGGCCGCGCGGGACGGGACCGAAGTCCGCGTGGACGGCACGCCGGTCGCGACGCTCGACCGCGGCCAGTTCTTCGAGACGGTGCTCGTCCAACCAACCCAACTCGCCGCCAGCGGGCCGATCCTGGTAGCGCAGTTCGCCCACGGCTACGGCTACGACAACGCGCTCGGCGATCCGACGTTGCTGCTGGTGCCGCCGGTCGAACAGTATTTGGATCGCTACACGCTGGCCGTCCCGCTGACCGGCTTTGACGTCAATTATATTAACGTTGTCGCGCCGGCAGAGGCCGTCGGCGCGATCCTGCTGGACGGCGCGCTGATCCCCGCCGCCGCGTTCACCCCGATCGGCGCCGGCCGCTACTTCGCCGCCCGGCTGCCCGTCTCGCCCGGCACCCACCAGCTGTCGTCCGTCGCCCCCACCGCCCCTTCATCCTTCATCCCTCATCCCTCATCCTTCCTCCCTCCTCCTTCATCCTTTCCCTTCTCCGCTTCGGTCTACGGTTTCGCCGACGCCGATGCCTACGGCTATTTGGGCGGCCAGGCGTTTGGGCGGATCAACGCCGTCACGAACTTTGATTTGACGCCCAGGGCGGCCAGCCTCCCGGTCGGCAACCAACAGCTGTTCGTGGCCGCGTTGACCGACGACGATTGGCAGCCGCTGGCCGGCGTGCGTGTGGATTTTGCCGTTGTCGGCACGCACGCGGGCAGCGGGTTTGCATTCACCGACGGCCTGGGCCGCGCCGTGTTCGCGCTGACCGGTTCGCAGCCCGGCGGGGATACGGTCACCGCGTCGGTCGGCAGCTGGTCCGAGACGGCGGCGGTCAGCTGGATCGCGGCGGCGCCCACGGTGATCGTCACCGAGCCGGCGCCGGACAGTCGGCTGCGGGCCAGGTCTTACACAGTGTTGACCGGCCGCGCCACACCGGGCTCGCCCGAGGTGCCGATCGAGGCGGTGACGGTCAACGGCCATCCCGTCGACATGCTGGACGCGGCCGGCAATTTTTTCGCTTTGCTGCATGTTGAATCCGGCCCGATGACGCTGACCGTCGAAGCCACCGACGCGTGGGGCCAGTCGGCCACGGCCAGTATCACGCTGATCGGCGTCGAGCCACCGGCAGGCGGGTTCGCGTTCGACCAGGCGTACGACACGACCGCCGCCGGCCGATTGACATACGAAGGCACGTTCCTCAACCGCCAGACGCAGACGTTGCACGCGGCCATGCGGCTGACCAACACCGGCGCCGCACTGCTCCGCGCCGACGTACTGGCTGTGTTCGACCAACTCTCGCCGCTAGATGTCTCGCTGGCCGCCGCCGAAGGCACGACGCCCGAACACGCGCTCGTCGTGCCGCCGTCAGGCGATGACGATCTGCCGCCCGAAAAGCAACCCGAGCCCGTGGATCCCAAACTGCCGCCCGAAAAGCAACCCGGCAAGCAGCCTCACACCAGCACCCCGAACCCGAAAGATCCTCCCGCCCCCACGATCCCTGATCCCGTTCCCAGCAACTGGCAAGTCCCCGCGGATTGCCCCTACGTGACGTTCGACGCCCCGTCGTTCGATGCCGCCTCGGTCAGTCCGGCGGGCGTGCTGCTGCCCGCCGAAACCAGCCTTGCCGTCCCCGTGCGGTTCGCCAACCCGCAGTACGCCCGGTTCGAGTTTGCCGTCACGCTGCTGGCCGTCGGCAACCGGCCGCCCGAGTTCAATTCGCTGCCCATACCCGACGCCGCCATCGGCCGCCCGTATCGCTACGGCGCCGCTGCGTCGGACGCGGACGGCGATGTGGTAACGTATCGGCTGAGCGCCGGTCCCGACTTCTTGCTCGTCGATCCCTACACGGGCCTCGTCAGCGGCACGCCCGGCGCGAGCGACGTGGGCACGCACCAGGTGGAACTGATCGCCGACGACGGCTACGGCGGCAGCGCGCGGCAGACTTTTCCATTGCAAGTTTGGGAGACGCTCCCCAACCGGCCGCCTCTGTTTCAAACGGTCCCCATCGCGCAAGTCGCCGCGGGTGCCGATTACACCTATGCATCCCGCGCCGACGACCCGGACGGCGACGTGTTGCAGTACACGCTGGACACCGGCCCCTCGGGCATGACGGTCGACGAAGCCACAGGCGTCGTCCGGTATCCCCAAGCGGCCGCGGGCACGCACACCGTCAGCTTGCGCGTCGCCGACGGCCGCGGCGGCCAGGCCCAGCAGACGTTCGTCCTAACCGTGGGCGACGGGACGCCGAACGTCGCGCCCCAGTTCGTTTCCAGCCCACCCGTCCGCGGTGCAGCGGGCCAGTTGTACCAGTACCAGCCCAGGATCGTCGATCCCGACGGCGGCCCGCCGCAGTTCTCGTTAAGCCAAGCCCCCGCCGGCATGACCATCGACGCCGCCACGGGCCTGGTCCGCTGGCAGCCCACGGCTCAACAAACGGGCCTCCAATCCGCCACGCTGCGGGTAACCGACCAGCACGGCGGCGCCGCCGCCCAGCACTGGGCGATCGACGTGACATCCACGGCCATCAACCGGCCGCCCGTCTTCGTAGGATGGGTTTCCAACCCGTCCCTGACGCAAGACACCCCTTTCACGCACCCCATCCAAGCCCAAGACCCCGAAGGCGACACGCTGCGTTACGAACTGCTCTCCGCCCCCGCCGGCATGACGCTGTCCATTCTTCTTCCGGACGAGGGCCAGGGCGATGGCACCGTCCTCACCTGGACGCCCACCGCCGCCGACCTCGGCTGGCACCGCGTCGTGGTTCGCGCCTACGACCCGCTGGACGCCTTCGCCCAGCAGACCATGTACCTCGAAGTCCGCCGCCCCAACACGCCGCCCCGCTTCACCAGCGAGCCGCTGACAACCGGCACCGCCGGCGCCGTCTACCGGCACCTGGCCGCCGCCGAGGACGACGAAGACACCGTGACCTTCGGCATCATTCAAAGCCCGCCGGGCCTGACCATCGACCCCGCCACCGGCCTGCTGTTCTGGCGATCGACTCCGACCGACGCCGGCCCGCACGCGGTCACCGTCCGCGCCACGGACGATCGCGGCTTGTGGACCGACCAGCCGTTTACGCTGCAGCTGCTGCCCGACGCCGAACCGCCGGCGGTCCGCGTTTCGCTGAGCCACAACCCGATCTGCCTACAGAATGGGACTGACGCGAGTCTTCTAAGTTGCGCATCGTCTCCGCCGAGCTTGCTCGGTGGGACGGCGATTCTGCCCTACTGCGGAGCCACCGCAAGCGATACGCCCCCGCCGAGCTTGCTCGGTGGAGCGGATGACTCCCTTGCCTGCGGCACCATCACCTCGACCGTCATCGTCCAAGTCCACGCCGTCGACAACGTCGCCCTGGCCGGGGCCACGTTGTCGCTCGACGGCACGCTCCTGCCGCCCGAGGCCTGGTGGCGTTACGAATTCGCCCCGCCCGCTCCCGGCCTGTACACCTTTACCGCGACGGCCACCGACACCGCCGGCAACGTCGGCACCGCGACGACCGCGCTCCGCGTCTTTGACCCCGCCGACACCACCCCGCCGCGGGTCGAGATCACCAGCCCCGCCGCCGGCGACGTGATCACGTACTTGACCGACATCACCGGCACAGTCACCGACGAGCACCTCGAATTCTACCGGCTACAATACGCCTTGGCCGGCAGCGAGCAATGGACCACGTTCTTTGATTCGGCCGTCGAGCGGGGCGTGCCGCATCCTGACGGCGGCGTGACCGACGGCCTGCTGGGCGTCTTCGATCCCACGCTGTTGCAGCGTGACGACTATGACCTGCGCGTGGTAGCGCAAGACATCAACGGCCTGACCACGATCGTCCAGTTGGGCCTGCCGGTCAGTGTCGAAGCCCAAGCCGTGCTCGGCAATTTCCGTCTGGACTTCACCGACCTGAGCATCCCGCTGGCCGGCATCCCGATCCAGATCCACCGCACCTACGACACGCTGAACGCGGCCCGTAGCGGCGATTTCGGCTACGGCTGGACGCTGGGCATCGCCCAAGCCAATGTGCGCGAGAGCGTCCGCGTATCGGAGGCCGAGCGTTCCGGCATCACTGCCATCTTCGGCTCCAATCCGTTCCGGCCGGGCACGCGAGTCTACCTGACCAACCCCGCCGGCCGCCGCGTCGGTTTCACCTTCGACCCCGTCCCCGAAGGCGGCGTGTTGGGCACCATCTGGCGACCCCGTTTCACCCCCGACCCCGGCGTCTACGACCAGCTGACCGTCGCCGACCTGCCCCTGTCCCAACGGGCTGACAGCACGTTTGCCCACTACCCCGTCAACCTGCCGTACAACCCCAGCCAATACAGTTTGACCACCAAAGACGGCCACACGTACCGCTACGACCAATTCACCGGCCTGCTGGACGTCACCGACCGCAACCAAAACGTCCTGACCTACACCGCCGACGGCATCACCAGTTCCACCGGCGCCGCGATCCGCTTCCACCGCGACGCCCAAGACCGCATTGTGGCCATCGAAGACCCCGACGGCAACACGATCGCGTACACCTACAACACGGCCGGCGACCTGGTGGCGGTAGAGGACCAAGCGGGAAACCGCAGCACGTACGGCTACCTGGCGTCGCCTCCCCACTACCTGACCACGAATTCTTGTCCCTCCGGCGTCTGCATCGCAAGTACGGCGTACGACGCCGCGGGACGTTTGACCGCGCTGACCGATTCGCTGGGCCATTCCGCGACGCGCCAATTCGATGTACTCAACAACGTCGAAATCGTCGGCGACCTGCTGGGCAACGAGACCACGATTCTGTTTGACACCCGGGGCAACGTGCTGGCCACGACCGACCCGTTGGGCCATACGACGCGAGTCGAGTACGACGCTCAAGACAATCCCGTTTCTCAGACCGACGCACGCGGCTACACCACGCTGGCCGGCTACGACGATCGCGGTAATCTGACGAGCCTGACCGACCCGATGGGGAATACGTGGCAGCGGACCTACGACGAACGGAACCTCCTGCTCGACGAAACCGATCCGCAGGGCAATCGGACACAGCTCCGCTACGACGTCAGTGGAAATCTCGTCGCCGTCACGGACGCTCTCGGCAACGAGACGCGATACGGGCGAGATCTTGCGGGACGAGTCGTGATGGTCACAGATTCCAATCAGCACGCGATCTCTTTCGCGTATCACGCACCTGGAGATTCCCAGCCGGCGCAGGTCACGTTTGCCGATGGTTCCACGTTGCTCACCGACTACAACGCTTGGGGCCAGCCGACGCGCACGGCCAACGGACGGGGCGACGAGTTCGTGTTTTGGTATGACGCCACCGGCAAGCTTGTCGAGACCCGCGATCCGCTGGGCGGCACGGTCCGCATGGAGTATTTTGGCGATCAGCTTGTCCGAGTCGTCGATCCACGGGGTCACGAGACACTTTACGAGTACGACGCCGCCGGACGCATGGTGCGAATGACAGATGCCACAGGCGAAAGTACGCTGTACGCTTACGACGCCAACGGACGCATGGTGGAACAGACGGACCCGCTGGGGCGCGTCACACGATACGGCTATCGGGCCGACGGACGAATCGAGTCCCAGGCTGATCCGCTAGGGACCGTGACCACCTACGCTTACGACGCAGCTGGCAATCCGACGGCGATCACCCAGACGCCGAGCGGGCTGCTCCCTGCTGCCGTGTCCTACAATGTCGATGGCTTGGTGCCGGCGTTGCGGTCAGAACCATTGTTGGCGAGGCCCGCGGGTGATGGTCCCGCGAACGCGACTGGCGAAACGGCGGCTCGAACCACCAGCTTCCGTTACGATTCGCTCAATCGCATCATCGAGCGAGTGGACCCGCTGGGGCAAAGCCAGTCGTTTGTCTGGGACGAAGTTGGCCAACTCACAGGCTGGACGAATGAGAACGGGGGCACCACAACATTCGCCTACGACCCGCTGGGAAGGCTGCTCCAAACCACCGATGCCCTGGGCGGCGTCGAGACACGAACCTACGACGGACAAGGAAACCTGCTGTCGATCACGGACCGCCGGGCCGGTGTGACGCGGTTCGAGTACGATGCGCGAGATCGACTGGTCGAGCGTCAAGACTCGCTCGGCGGCATCTATCGCTGGGAGTACGACGTGGTCGGCAATGTGGTGTCAGAGGTCGATGAGAACGGATACGCCGAACGTTTTGCCTACGATGCGCAGAACCGGCTTGTCCAGCACACCGACGCCCGCAACGCAAGTCAGACCTACTCGTACGACGCGGTCGGCAACCTGCTGGTTTGGACGGACGCACGCGGCAGCGCCACGCACTATGGCTACGACGACCTCAATCGACTGACTTCGATCACCGATGCTCTGGGGGGCATGAGGCAGTTCGAATATGACGCCGTCGGCAATACCGTGGCGTCGACGGATGCCAACGGCCAGACCACGCTGCTCGTCTACGACTCGCGGAACCGCCCCGTGCAGCGCATGGATTCGCTGGGCGGGACCGAACACTTCGAATACGACGACTTCGGCAACCTGCACGCGTGGACCGACGCACGCGGAAACGCAACTCGCTACACGTACGATGCGATGGATCAACAGGTCTCGATCACCGACGCCCTGGCCGGCTTGACGAGTTTCCGCTACGACCCGGCGGGGAACTTGACGGCCGTGACCGACGCCAACGGTCACACCAGCGTCTATGCCTACGACGCTTTGCACCGCATCGTCCGCCGCACGGACGCCTTGGGAGGTGTCCGCTCGCTGACGTACGACGCGGTCGGGAACGTCACTTCGCAGCAAGGCGAAAACGGCCATCTCACGCATTTTCAGTACGATGCCCTGCACCGCCTCGTGGCGATCACCGACGCCCTGGGCGGCAGCACCGTGTGGATCTACGATGCGGTCGGCAACCCGCTTGCGGTGACGGACGCCAACGGGCATACGACGCGTTACGAGTACGACGATCTGCATCGGCTGGTCCGCCAGTTGGATCCGCTGGGCTTCGTCCAGCAACTGGGCTATGACGAAGCCGGCAACCTGATCTTGGCGACGGACGAGTTGGGTTACGCCACCACGTACGCGTATGACGCCGTGCAGCGGCTGACTTCGGTAACGGACGCCGTGGGGCTGATCGCCGCCTACGCCTACGACGCGGCGGGAAACCTCACAGCGGCCCGCGACGGATTGCAGCGGACCACTGCCTACGCTTACGACGGTCTGGATCGACTCGTGTCCATCACCGACCCTCGCGATTCGGTGACCTCGTTCACCTACGATGCCGTCGGTAACCGGCTGTCCGTGACCGATCCGTTGGACCAGACGACGCAATACGCGTACGACGGCTTGAACCGCGTCATCACCGCCACCGATCCCCTGGGCCGCGACCGGCAGTATGCTTATGACCCCGTCGGCAACTTGACGCAATACACCGATCGCAACGGACGGGTCCGCACATTCGAGTACGACGCCTTGGACCGCGGCATCGCCGAGGACTGGTGGAACGCCGACGAACAGGTTCGCCGTCTCCGATTCACCTACGACGCCGTCGGCAACTTGACCGGCGCCTCCGACGCGGACAGCGAGTACGCGTTCACCTATGACGCCCTGGATCGCATGACGCAAGCCGACAATGCGGGCACCCCGCGGGCGCCGCACCTGATCCTGGACTACACCTACGATCCGGTGGGCAATCTCCTTTCGGTTCGCGACAACTCGGGGGTCAGTGTCACTTCGGCTTACGATGCCCGCGAGCTACTGACCAGCCGGACTTGGCAGGGCGGCCAGATCGAACCGGCCCGCGTGGAATTCGCTTCCAGTGCGCGGGGCGAATTGACGGAGCTGCGGCGTTACCGAGACGCCGAAGGGCTTCAGTTGGCGGGCCGTTCGACTTTCGCGTACGATGCTCGGGGGCGTTTGGCCGAACTGGCGCATCGCGACGCCTTCGATGCCGTCTTGGCCGAGTACGACTACACGTTCGACTTGGCCGATCAACTGATCCGTGCCGTCCATCATGGTCAGGTGTCCGAGTACACTTACGATTTGGCGGGGCAGCTGACCGACGCGAACCACAGCGAACAAAGCGACGAAGCGTACGCTTACGATGCCAACGGCAACCGGCTTGGCGAGTCATACGTCGTGGGCCCGAACAACCAGGTGCTGTCCGACGCGGTGTACGACTACGAGCACGATGCTGAGGGCAACCTGGTTCGCAAAACGGAGCGAGCCACTGGCGTCGTCAGTGACTACACCTACGATCACCGAAACCGGCTGATCCGCTTCGAGCAACGTTCGGCAGGCGGTATCATGCTGGCCGAAGCCGCGTACGTTTACGACGTCTTCGACCGGCGGATCGTCAAGTCGGTCGATCCGGACGGAGCAGGCCCAGCGCCCCAGCAGGAAACGCGATACGTCTACGACGGCTTGAACGCATGGGCCGATTTCGACGCCCTGAACCAACTGATTGCCCGCTACTTGCACGGCGAGGGGCTGGACAACCTGCTGGCCCGCTGGCGTCCGATCGAAGGCACGGCATGGTATCTGACCGACCACTTGGGCACGGTTCGGGACATCGCCGATGCCACCGGTGTCATCATCAACCACCTCGACTACGACAGTTTCGGGCGTTTGGTCAGCCAGACCGATCCCGCCGTCGGAGACCGTTTCGCTTTCACGGGCCGCGAGTACGATCCGGAACTTGACATGTACTATTACCGCGCCCGCTACTACGACCCGCAACTGGGCCGCTTCATCAGCCAGGACCCGCTCGGCTTTGAAGCCGGCGACAGCAACCTGTACCGCTACGTCGGCAACGCCCCGCTGGCGGCGCGCGACCCGCTGGGCCTAGCCGGCGACAGCTTGTTCTACGGCCTGATGGGCCGCCGGGCTTCCATGGCTGCGGGCGCCGCCGTGGGCGGCGTGTTGGGTTTTGCGTGCGGCTGGGTCGAAGGGTTCACCGAAGCGACGGTATCCGCGCGGGACGGGGACACCGATGCCGCCGCCGCGCTGGCCTGGGAGCGAGCGCTCA